>Ga0116227_10000289_pt1 | contig 93371 bp, 71 predicted proteins | sample S1TSphgellanicum_FD_89693 | JGI IMG/M metagenome (GOLD analysis project Ga0116227, IMG submission 89693) | Host-associated microbial communities from peat moss isolated from Minnesota, USA - S1T2_Fb - Sphagnum magellanicum MG | ecosystem: Host-associated > Plants > Peat moss > Unclassified... | reverse complement strand
ATTATTTTTTTGCCCCCCTCACGAGCCGCCCCCCCCCCCCTATCTCGTGCGGGGGGTTGGGGGGGGGGGGGGGGGGGGGGGGGCGATTTCGGACATGAAGAATTCCAAGTTCTTGACCAATCAAGAAGCGTAATGCCACTCGTATCCACTGCCCAGTGGTTTTTTTTCTTTTCTTTTCATTTTGGATATAGAATTTTTTTCCAATATTTCAAAAATATTAGCAAATTGTTTGAATTTACATTAGAAAAACCAGCAACTACTGACCACCCCAAAAATCTTTTCGGAAAAAGAAAGAATTTCCTTTTTCTTTTTCAAAGAAGAAAAACACCACTAGTGGTTATTACCAGAGTATAATATTGCAATATTCTAACAGTTCGAAATATTTTTCAGGGAATTCAATTTTACTTAAAGTCTAAACCAAAAATATTTAAATTATTTAAATTTCTATGATCACGATCAGCCATTTTTTCTGTCTAAATTTAGCAACGTGGCCAAAAAACATTTAATGGCAAAAAAATGTGTTTTTTGGTTTTCTAGCCACTAAATTTCTACAGATTTTTCTTTTGGAAATATTGCCAGATTTCACTATTGGGTTCCAGCATGCAGTCAAAACTGTGAAGGAATCTTAAACTTTTTTACTTTCATGTCCTGGTTATAGCCAAATTTGGCTAAACTTTATTATGAATTTTAATTATTCTATTACTTATCTATGAATGATCACCAATTCAGCTACACCAAGTATGAAATTTATTATTTAAAAAAATTTAAATTAAAAAAAATTAAAAAAAAAACCCCTTGTCACGTTTCACAACCAGCCCGCCCGCCCCAAAATTGTTTTTTTCCTGTTTTTAGCCAGACCGTAATAAGACATAAAAATAGTAATCAAAATTTTTGAGAGAATGGTGAAACGTGAAAAGTGAGAATAGTAAGTGAGTAAAAGTGATGAAAGGTCGTGCTCCTTGCTCTGTCTCTCTCTCTCTTTCGCCTTGTTCGTGTTCGTCGTCGTCTTGGTTGCTCCGCTCTGCGTCTCCTTCGTCCTCGTCTTCGTCGTCGTTGTCGTCTTCTCTGCGCTCCCTCCCGTCCCTACCTCCCTCCCTTCCTCGATTCAAGCTCCTCTTCTTGTCTGGAGTGCGGCCGTCCGTGCGCTGCTTCTGTAGTTCCTTGGTACTTCCTACTACCTGCTTTGCTTTTCCTTGCCGCTTGGTTTTCACTTTGGGCTTGAATGAGTTTTTTTTCCCCTTAGACTCTTTTGCTGCACGACTTTCGCACGAGGTTTTAGATGATCCCAGCTTAGCTTGCTGCTTTTGTGATACGCGACCTCGTCCTTTTTCCATGCTCTTGTTGTTGTCGCCGTACCTATAGCTGCCGCCAGTCTCCTAGAGTACTTACGAGGGAATGTGTGCTCCAGAGGTTGTGACCTGCTTTGTTTTTCATGATGAGTCCCATAGTGAGGTTTGCGGTCCGGGAGTGCAGCGTGTTTGCATGTTGTTTGCGGTGGAGCTGTGACGGAGCGAGCGAGCTGCGAGTGAGGGACATGACGCTGCACTCATCATCATGTGTCGCTTATTGTGCTCGCGGCAAAGCTTGCAAGTGACCCAGTGGACTGTGCGGCCGGTACCGGCTAACTCATCAGCTCCTTCTTCAGAGCCGGGAGATCAGCTATCTCCGAGATTGGATTTTGATAACGGCCGATGCTGCTGCTGCAGCAAGCGGCGGGAGGATGACGAACCGATCGAAGTTCTGAACTCTCTTACCTTCGACTTTCTACTGTGCACTTATACCTGCTAGCTCGCGGTGGCCGGTGAAGAGACGTTCGCCTCGATCTAGCTCTCACCTCCATCCCTAGTTGCAAAATTTCTGCAAGGCCAGGCCGGACTGTTAACTATCATTTAGTCTGGAGCTGCCGGCCGGCCGCTCTTCCAAGGGTTGTGATGCATGTGGTCCAAGGTTACCACGTGATGATGAGTCGATTCCGTGGTGCTGCTGCGGAAATCAGCTTGCGGCTCGAACGTCCAGATGCTGCAGCGGTGCTCTCTCTCTTCACGCATTCAAGTAATAGGTAGTACTGGACCACAGCTATACTAGTTGTTTGACAAACGTCCTCGGGAGCTGTGCGAGCGCGCGCGCAAGGCCACAGACTTTCCGAGTTCCTCAAGCTGAAGCGGATTTTGCTCTAGAAAGTGGTGTTGAATTTGTCGTCGCTTCCACCAGCTTGTCGTTCACGCTTCCGGAACCCCGACTCCCTCGCAAGCTTACGAGCTGGGAATATTGAGCGCCGTGAAAAGCGAGTTGCTTTCTTCGCGTATGTCCGTGGAGTCGACTCTGCTTGTCAAAGAGGCATTCCCTAACGGGCACAGGTTATTGTTCATGAAATCCGAGCAACACTAGACGGACACTTCCGAACTCCGTGCCGAAACTGAACGATCTTCCTGAACACACAGCTGACAACCTCAACGCAGGAATATTGAATGCGCACGCACGTGATAACCGACATAAGGATACAACTTGCAAATTTGGAGTCGAAGCTGCTGAGCTCGCGGGTGGTCAGGACTTCCAAACTTGAAGTCGTAGTTCCTACAACTTCATGCTCCGTTGATGAGCACGTGATGTTGAGGAACTATCTGCTGAAGAACCCCTAGACCTAGAGTTCAAGGATTTGCTGCACTCCTGTAAACAGGCTGCGAACTTGTACCGAGTTCATGAGAATCGTTTCGGTTGTCGCGGGGTTCCATTAGCTTATAGACTTCATCCTCTGGTCCGCAGTCGAGGGTCGACGGTGTCTTTCTTTCTTTCTTGTGATCTGCAGTACATGGATCAGTGGATCTAAATTTAGAACCGCAAAACCTTAATGTCGAAGCATTTGCAGCTCTTTTCTCGATTCTAGTCTCGCATCGACTGCCTTCTCCATAGATTCTTTCATCAGCTCGTATAATTCTCTTAACGTTCAGCAGGGTTCTTCAGACTTCGACTGTAGACCTCTTCTTTGTAGAGCCTAGCTTCGACTTTTCCTGAAGGAAGCTGCTACTTTTGTTTTTGGGCTTCGATTGGTTGTCGACAACAGTAAACTTGCTGATTCGGGGAGGCGCAGGGTTGCCGGTTCTGCCATGAGTTTGAGAAACAGTCTTGGAAAAAATGACAATGTCAGGCTTGCTGGGAATGTGCTCGTTGTTGCACCGTGATACGACAAGCAGCTGCTGGTGTTCTGGATAATTACCAGCAGGCACTCGCGGGTCTCGAAGCTGCTGATACCGCGCGCGATCGATCGAGCAGTGTTGACTTGTGCTGCAGTGACGATACTGTGGCGATCTGCTTGCGAGAATGCAGTCTACAGAAGAGTGCAGTAACGGATGCGTCGAGGAAGAGAAGTGCGCCGGCGGTGGCCACGGAATCAAGTCGCGGTTCAAGTCTACGCCGCATATAACAGCAGCGGTGTCCTCAAGTGGAGAAGATCACGAGTATGTTGTTGAGCAGTCCTCAGAGAGCCACAACACGACCACAGCTGCTGGTGGCCCGAGCTCCCCGGTCAGTGCAGGGAACCAAGGCTGTCAAGGCGGCTCAACCTCCAGTGCTGCAGGAGGTGGAGCTGCTGGTAGTTGCAGACCTGGAGGAACAACAGTTCGACAATACATGCGCTCCAAGATGCCTCGCTTGCGCTGGACAACCGATCTTCACCATTGCTTTGTTCATGCAGTGGAACGCCTTGGCGGTCAAGAAAGTGAGCTCACTCATCAGACTACATCAATCTCTCACCTGTAGTACTCTCTGTCTCGACTCTCCATATTCTTCTTTTGTTTGACGAACGCCTTGCAGTGTATTATCGATCGAGTCCTTTTTGTTCTTGGTGACGAAGCTTGCAGGAAGTCAGTTACTTTGAAAGAACTCAATACTTGAAATCAAACGCAAGTCCGGCATTGACAGCTTCTCGAGAATTGTGGCGAATGACTAGTTTCGCCCTACAGCTTCGAAACCTCCTGATCAGAGATGCAGAAGACTTGCAGCTCCTTCTTAAGTCCTCCGATAGAAGTAGAATGGTAGTAGCGGTGCAAACAGGATTTTCTCTAGCTAGACGCCAAGTCTTGAATCGCAAATATGACGCTCAAAATCGGACCCCGCGATAACATTTGTGGAGAGTACAACAAATCCGATGACACACGGAGCTGCAAACTTGTGCGCCGGCATACGTCCGCGTCGACGAGGAAGATCTTTTGCATGTGTAATGAGAAAAGCTGCTGTGATTGTTGATGCTAAATTGGAAGCTTGATCCGTTGATCACGGGTGGGTGATTGCAGGAGCAACGCCAAAGCTGGTGCTTCAGCTCATGGAAGTCAAGGGTCTCACCATCGCTCATGTCAAGAGCCACCTCCAGGTGAGAACAAGAGATCCTAGTCCCTCCAGCCAGCTGTTGCCCGCCACTTCTTGAGCACTCCAGTTTTTTTTTCTCTCTTGAGAGTTAACAAATGCACCTCATGCTGGTAACAATACCTATGAATCTAAAGCGTGTAGACCATGTTCAAAAGGAGAGCAGAACGTCGATACGGTTGCGTTTTTGTTCTAGCAGCTAGTGATGTCCATTGCCAGTGAAGAAGCCTGCAAGATCAGCCGTGAATGCTGTGAAACCTCCATATAACCGCAATTGAATTCCTTCAAGCATCTATCAATCTGCCTGATGAGCTTCACAGTTGAAATTCAGAAGATTCATGAAAAAAGGGCAGCTGCTAGAATGTAGACCGATCTTGTATTGTAATTCTAGAGCTTTCTTGTACTAGTGAAAGAGGAGTTTGATCTGGTTGACCATTCCTGAATGGGTGTTCCATGAGTGGCTTGGATGCTCCTGCACATGATGTATGTACGATTAGTCGGGCAAGCGGCTGATTGGAATCTTTTGCCTTCTTGCTTACAGATGTATAGGAGTATGAAGAACGACGAAATCGGACAAATCAGTGGTACGTAGCTAAGCTCCAAGTCAGAACGACGTCTTAGTGAACAATCCTCATGAGGCTTGCATTGAATCCACGAAGCAAGATGATCATATCCCTTCTAGGGCACATGAACGATCATCATGGTGACTCACCACACCACAGGATCCGCCGCCAGTTGCAGCAGGATCGATGTGACCAGTGCTGTTTTTACGGGAAGCTGATCAGGAATATTGTGTGGTACTTAACTGCAGGTCGGTTGGCTGCTGCTGTGGCGCATCATGATGATCAAAGATTCGAGTTTCGAGATACAGATTCTGACGGCACCGTCTGCTGCAGCTTGCAACTCATGAATCCTGCGTCCAGACGCTTTCATCCTAGTGCTCATGAGCCTGGACAAACTAGCTGTGCTGATCGGAATAGGGATTCTGCTGCTGCAATGACCGTCCAGCAGCTTCCTGCTGCAGGAGCCTTAAATATTCAGCCCGGCCACGACACTAGTGAATTTAGTGCGCATGCAGATCGTATTATGATCCACGACTTTTTGCGTCATCCAGCAGGCGCAGCTCCAGGAGTCATCGTCCAGCGTCATGAATCCGCGGGTCTGGCGGAGGTCGACCAACACTTGACAATTTCCTTGAGGTAACATCATCATCTGATTGTTCGTCCAGTTTGTACAATACATCTCTGAAGAAGCTGTACTCATGATCCTGATCATGGTAAGCGAAGCTCGACGATGATCCACTTCGAACTTTGTACTACAGCATATATTTATATATAAATATCATCGTAGCGACATTGCGGCGACTCGCGAGCAGGTACAGTCGTCTCAGCGATTGAGTGCTGCTGCTCATGATTTTGCAGGCAGGATGGTCCTGGAGAATGGGTGATCCCGGCGCGGCCTGCACCGGCAGCAGCCGTCGCGACGGAGAGCCTGCAAACCCGGGCCGCGCCAACAGGAGTCCTCCGCGACTGGCCTCATCATTCAGGCGAAGCAAAGAACGACACGATCACGAATTGGGACGGCGCGAGGGGGGAACACCAACAAGCTCGCGCTCTTACGGCAGCAGTGCCTGCAGGAATCACATTGCCTGGTCATTCTATAGACCTACGAACGCAGCTAGATGAGTGGTCTCGAAAACCATCGCCATCCCTGCTTTCGGCCGACTCATGGAATCAGAGACAACAACGCGGGCGCCATCCAGCGTTGACTCATGTCGAAGCAGGTATAAGGCAATTGCATGCTCCAGATTTTCATGATCCCGTGTTTCATGCTGTACAGTAGCTGTTGTTGCCTGCTTCCGTTCGATCGAGCGTCAATAACGTCGGGTCTGTGGTACGAGTTCGTCGGCGCAGGAGCTGCAGGTGGAGGAGGACGAATGCACCAGGTTTCTCATGTGGCTGGTGCACATCATGACGAGATCAGCATGCATCACCAGCTGCTGCATCATCCAACCCTTGACCACGGCGGCGTACCAGAGCCTGCCGGAGGCTCAGATTTGTGGACGAAGAAGCAGCGGATGCTGCAGCAGGTCGAGAGCTGCTGCAAGTGGGAGAGATGGAGATCTTCAGATCATCATGAAGCTCTGCCAAGAATGGAATGGGGACCCAAAGCTACGTTTGCTCACTGTGGTGGGTCAGCAGCTCATGCAATGGCCAGTACAGCGTCGTCAGTTGCGTCTCCTCTTCAATGCAGGCAGTTGATAGATTGCAGCTGTGGATTTAGAAACGTTCATGGAGAAGAACAACAGCGAGCCCCGCGAGGACTTGCAGGAGAACTTGCAGCTGGAGCAGCAGCAGGAGGAGACTGCAGTACTAGTGGATCATGGCACATGTCGGAGATGCAACAGAAGCTGGGTCTCACTCAGTCTCAGGTGGGCAAACAGCTGCTGCTGCTGCACATTCAATTTCTTGTCTTCCAGCTCGAGATTCAATCTGTGCAGATTCTTTGGTCGGAAGCTGGCTCGAGAGCTTGACGTTCACGCTACCTACCGTTGTTTGCAGATCAGGAGAAATGACAAGCAAGCAGGAAGTGCGGAGAATTATTATAAGTCACGCTTCTCAGGCGCCGATCAACTGCCTGCTGGAGAACAGCCACTGAAACCAGCTTGCAGGGCATTGCAGCAACCGATCCCCAAGATGTCGTTGGAGAGCGGAAGATTTTGGAGACAAGCTGCTGCAGGATCACTGCAGCAGCAGCAGTCAACTGAGCCGCAAGTGATCGACTGCAACCAGCTGCAGCTGCTGGCCGATAATCAACCGGAGCTGGACTGCAATACTACCAGTCTCTCTCTTTCTCCATATAGCTCCCGGACAATGAGCTACTCACCGCCTGCGGCAGCCTCTTGGATAACGAGATCTCTCAGTTTACCACCGGGAATTACGTCCAACGAGGATTCAGATTGTCTGTCGTTGCAGCACATCAGCCGCGAGAGTGGAGCAGTACAGCAGGTCCCTCCCAAGGGGATTACACTAGACCTCACCATGTCCATCGGTGGACCCTAAACAGACCCTAAACCCTGATCACCAACCATCCTCATATGTCCAAATTACTGACAAAAGAAGCTTGCAGCTCATCCAGCTGCTGCAGTATCTGGCCGCCGCAGATGATCAGGCTCTCGAAATGACATGTGATGCACAGGCAGCTCTTCGTAGCTCAAAAGTTGCAAGAATATGCAATTCTCGACTACAATTTTAATACATATATATCTTACGTTCACCATCATCTGCAGGAGGAGGAAAGTCGCGGATTCATCATGTGTTGCAGATCACAGTAGCTAGCTAGCTAGCTAGCTCTCTAGTACCTTTAAAATATTTTGATCAATACCCATGATCACAAATGGTTTTTCTAGACAACTAACGAATGATACACTTCTTAGGGAGCTTGTTGTAGCCACCTAGATTGCTGCAATATGCAGAATTGCAGTTCTAGACACAATTGCAGCTAGCTTAGGTACATGGACATAGTTGCTGTAGCCTGTCTCATGTACATGTTGCAGTTGACAGTACCTAGCTAGCTAGCTCTTTAGAAGGTTAAAAATATTCTGATCAATACCCATGATCACAAATGGTTTTTTCTCGACAACTAACTAATGTTCAACTTCTCAGGGAGCTTGTTGTAGCGCCTCGATTGCAATATGTAGAAAATGTTCTGATCAGTGCCCATAAATGATTTTTTCTAGACAACTAACGCACGTTAAACTTCTTAGGGAGCTTGTTGTAGCACCTAGATTTCTGCAATATGCAGAATTGCAGATCTACAAGATTGCAACTAGCTAGGTACATGGACACAGCTGCTGTCTAACATGTTGCAGATCACAGTAGGTAGCAAGCTAGCTCTCTAGTAGCTTAACAATGTTCTCATCAATTATACCCATGATCACAAATGGTTTGTCTCCACAACAAACTAATGTTAACCTTCTCAGAGAGCTTGTTGTAGCAAGGTCTAGATTGCAATGTGCAGAAAATTTTGTGGTCAATACCCATGCTCACAAATGGTTTTTTTCGAGAAAACTAACTTAATATCAAACTTCTCAGCTGGAGAAGTGTGTTGTGTCTACATTGCTGGAATTGGCAGGATTGCAGATCTAGACACAATTGTGCTAGCTAGGTACGTTTACACAGCTAGCTGCTGCTATCTGTGTACAGGTACGTATCTTCAATTGACAAGGTACGTGACCCGTATAGTATTTGCATGTTCATTTTATTTCCCTGGAACTGGATACAGTATGCAGCAATTGAAGGGCAGCGTGCTTGTATGCTGCACACTGCTGCACAGCATGATGCACCAGGCTCCCAGCTCTTGCTGCAACTGCTGCTCCTGCTGCAGATGTTACTTGCTTACACCTAGCTCGATCTGCCACGCACGGATCTCATAGTATTTGCAGTTCTAACTGCTGCAGCAGATCTCGATCTGCACCCGATCGATCCGGCCTCCAGACACACCGTCGACGGTCTGTCTCGAGGAACCTGTGGAACTGTCAAAATAACACTAGTTTTCTGAAAATAATTAGCAACTAATTCATTTTTGAATTCGCTAATCACTCATGAATTTGAAGAAATGAATTAGTCAGTAGAACTCACTAAGCTGCTGCAAGCAGAAATGACTCAGCTCTGGTGATCATCTACTACAAATTTATTTTTAAATTACAATAAATAATTCTAAGGAATTGAGTACTCATATGCTAAGCTCAGTCACAATAATGTACAGCAGATCACATATATAACATCTCGAACCATTCTTTTAATTAGACATAATTAATGTATGGTGCAAGTGAACTCTCAGGTTTATAGTTTCAAGCTCATGTGAAACTGTAAAACTAATTCAAGTTGCAACAGATTATCATTATCAGCAGCAGCAGCAGCAGCTCAGACACAATTTTATGAGCTTCGACACTAGCAGATCAGCTGTAGTAGATCTAGCATGAATTAAAAACAGTTTAATCACATGCCCATCATAAGGTGCACAGCTCTACATGATCCTGGATATGATTTGCAGTCTCTAGAGTAGCTTTTTTATAGTTAAATCCATGTAATAAATTAATTCCACCTAGCGGATATAATATATATTGACTCGAGAGTTTAATATAAAGATTGAAAGCTCATACTTGAGCACTAGTGGAGGGGGGGTCCATGAGCTCAACTAGATACATGAGCTTTCCTTTCTTTCCTGGACACTAGTGGTCAAGGAAGTACTTAAGCACAATGATATATAAATTTGTGTCCAGACACATCTGGAGAGAACTGAGATGATGAAAATTATAGAGTTTAGTTTAGTACCCTAACTACTTTAATACTCAACAAGTATAAATTACTAGTTAGCTGTGCCCTTCATCAAATTTTGCAACTGCTCAGTACCTTTTTTTTCCAATTTTGACATGATGTCTAGCCAAATTGGCAATCATCCACAGCAAGATATAGCCATTTATTTTGGCTACCTAAATTATGATATATTAAAGACAAATAAATGAAGCACCAAAGTAGATTACCTGTATTGTTGGCTACCTATTGGAACCTCTTTTAGTATAGACATCTGGCAAAATCTGTTTACTTGCTTTTATTAATATAGTAGCATTAAAACCCTAAAAATGAACTGATTTTTTTTTCATTTTCCATTTTAAAATTTATCCAAAAAATCCAGTGCAACTGATTTTAGAACATCCAAGAAATACATAAATGATATTTGTGTTGTACATATTAGTACTTGGCATGCAACATTACCAAAGATATCATCAATTGGTGAAAGCCATGATAGATCTAACCAATTCAGATATCGTTCCTTCATGACAAATATCTTATTACGCATTTTCCTTGGTGCCTTGAAGGGGTTTGCTCTATAATATACTCCTGAGTGAAATTCAACAACCCAATTTTGCCCCCTAAAACAACCAAAAAACAATCCATAAAAGCAAATAGATGGTGCTTTGGTGGCTCTTCCTATAGTGAACAAGAATACTAAACATCAATAAGGTGACTTGGTTTGCACCTGTGCATTGACAAAGTTGAACACCCATAATGCGGCTTGTCCACAACAAGATATAAGCCACCATGGTTAGGCTATGGGCAACAAAACATTGAAAATAAGAAATACTCCAAATGCAAAATATATGTAAAAGTCTTCATCTGTTGTGCCAGCACTGTTGTTAATAAGGCTAGCTAAAACCCACCGTTACATGGAAGTTAACCAGGGTATGCTACTCCCATGTATTGACATCTACAGTGATGAGTTTCAAATCAAGGAAACCCAATCTGGAAACCAATGCATAATATATCTAACATGGACTAGGTATGAGTTACCGTGAGCCTGGCTACTAGATTGCTGTAGCAGGCCATCTAGTCCACGTTGCTACCTACCTACCTCTTTATAGTAAGTCAGTACTGACATACCTAGTTTTTAGGTGGTCACTAATCTGACACGCTGGGAGGAAAGGGCGGGGCCGCATAGTTGCCCTGCTTAGATCCAGTAGATGAATGCCATGTCAGTATACTTTCTTAAAACCTCAACTATTGTGTTGTGGGCCAGGGTGAACCACCAACAACCCGGCCCACAACACAATAGTATACTGGTACCTTCACCTTCTCACCTTCTTGAGTAAGGCCTCTTAGAGCTAATAATTAATGGAGGAGATGTTAAATTTTAAACTCAGAGACCTCAATTTAGTCTAGGGATGGGATCTATTTATTAAGAAAGGTACGTTGTTTGTTTTGTGTGTTTTGGTTGTCAGGTTGAGATCTCCCAAACCAAAGTGCACTGAAAGATCTCCCGAACCAGGGGCACTTTGCCATGCTCTTAGTACCATTGGAAAGCCCTTGATTAGTACCGGTGCATCCAGGTTGCTTTGTAATGTTTAGGCCTATGATCCAAGAGTTATTGAATATTGAACAATTTTGGGAGAGAAATTCAACAAAATCAAAATCATAAATTTTAGTGAAATTGGGGCAAGCTTTTGATATTGTTTGAAAAAGCTTTCATGAGAGGTGATTTTGTAAATTTTAGACCTAAGGTGCTTGGGAGATATTGAATTTTAAGTAATTTTTTCCATTGGAAATTAATTTAAAATATTTTTTCACAATTGGGCTCTATTGGACACTTCTTTTCAGTTAGTCCTTTTCTCACTTGGGCCAATGGCATAGGCCACAAAAAACTTTGGGGTTTTTGCCGTGGTCCCAATGAAGGTGGTGGTTCACTCAGGACTTGTGTTGATAATCTAATTCAATGAAATACAGGGAGAACAACAACTCACTGTTCTTGGCAAGTCTTAAACTTGTTTTGGTTGGCACAATCCAAAGTTAAATTCCTATGGATAATAAAATCAGACAAAGCTGCCTCTGGAGGCTTAGGTTTTTCAGATTGGGTAGTGAGTTTTTGTCTCTGCTAATTATTGGGTGGAAAGTTTGTAACTGGACTACACCAGAAACACCCTTTAAACAGTGCAGAATCACTCTGCATTCCAACTCCAGGCATCTGTTACTTCCTCTCAATAGTATGCTTATTGTGATCTCTGGCAACGGAACAGACTGAAAATTGGTACGGCTAAGAAAGAAGTCCAAAGTCCAAACCAACCATGATTCCATTTCTACAGGCTCACTTCATAAAAGCCTCCACTGGCACCTAGAACTGTCTCATTGATTTTTTCTGTTTGTTAATCCCCCCTTGATTCATGAAAGCTTGCATTATCATCCTCGTCATATAATCTACAAATAAAGATTCAGACCAAAAACTAAGGAATAAATCGCCTTTACAAGTGCTAATAACTCATATAAATGAGCCATCTTGGGTGCAAGTTGGGCCATCTCCTTGGTGCTTGAAATTTGTATTCCAATTTCCTGTTTGTCATCATTTTTGGCCTTCCTAAATGCCCCTGCTTAAGACCATGGGTTACATGTTCACTATCTAAATCCAATTTGGGTCTACGCTGGATCTTTCTAATCAATCCTTCAAGAAAGGGAAACCTCTCATGATACTAGAGTTTCTTTTATTGGCACAATTTTGCCTAAAAGAGAAATTCAAAATTCAAAGTTAAGTGACTTTGAAGGTTTTCAATCACTAGAAGTGATGAAAAAAAAACTTGTCCAATTTCTATACTTGGTTTTCAATCTGTAGCCAAAAATATAAAAGGATGATTAAATGTTTTTATTTCATATTTCATTTATAGCCAGATTTAACTTTCTTTTTTTCGTACATCTTCATTTGGATGATAGCCACTTTGGCTACAAACAAAAACTCCTTTAAAGAAACACTGCCTCTGACTGACTTAACTACCTTTGCAGATCCTGCTACTTAAATGCCTGATTGTGAGGCTGCCTGATCGACAACATGTGACATTGTCAGGTCCATGACCACCCATGAGTTATTTTTCAACCCTCATGGTGCCAAAAACCTTGGCAAAGATACTAACACTAAAGCTGCCATGTCTCACTAATTTGGAGTCCTTTGGCAGTACACGTTTGATGATCTCCTTAACCTTACACCATCCTTTTTACTGTTAGAACAAGAGATCTGGGGTGTTCTTTGCCTTGGGCTTTTCTTTTTTCCCTTTCTTGAAGAATAACAGATATATAAACTTTGACTTGTTTTCACCGATTCAGCATTGAGAAAGAGAGGTGTGGCACACAGGGGAGGAGACCGCAAGGAAAAGTTACTGAAATTTGACAAGACTGGGATGACCTTTGATGACTGAAGTGTTGGGGGTGATTGACTAATTATTGGATTGAAGAAGATCAGATCTTGTTCCCATGCAGCTAGCTGCTTTGTGTTGAAGGAGGCTACTACTCTTGGGCCCTGGCCCCCACCATATTTGCGGTCTTTTCCATTTCTGTCAAGAAAAGACACACATCTGTTGTGACAAAAGTCTTGGATACAGTTTGCATACGGTTGAAAGGGGGAGACTTTAATGGGTGCTGGAAGGCCGGGACAACTGCAGTCTCCTGTAGTAGGTCGTTGGAATCTTCTTGCCATTCTTTCTATGCTACGTTGGTAGTATGAAATTTGAATCAGCTGACAAAATAATACTGTAGTATTGTTGAGTGTTTTTTTGAGGTGAGAAATTTGGGTGAGATGGTTTCTAAATCCTGTGACCACCCAGGCAATATGGCCATTGAGGGTAAACACTGGTGCAACTAGTGACACCTCTTAAAAATCAAACAAATGGTTGTAGTTATTGCTTGCACATTAAAATCAGAAGGTTTGATGATAATTCTGCAAAAAAATTTGTTTCTACTAGCTACTCCAAAAACATTTAGAGTGGGTAAAGTGGCAATAACATTTGTGGAGTGCATCTTGTATGGGGAACCTACATTCTACTCAATCACTCATGAGTCATTACTTTTAGGGGAATTGAATCCTCATCTAAAAGACCTTGCCCACTACAATAGAAGCCGCTTACCTGAACATACACACAAAATGTTAGTTATAACTTAATATTCCTTTAGCATACAAAAATGCACCCCTCAAAAAACCAATCTACATTTTCTAGTCATCAAAATCCAAAAAGTAGGTAAAATGGGAAATCATTGAACGCATGAAAAAATTATTAAGTGCATGGGTACATGTTCCCAAGATCAAATAGAGCTTGTGTCAAACCACAAGCCTTTGCCCAATGGCCCATTGCCAACTTGTCATGCCCATATGCATGGCCTCATACATGATAGTCGGTTACGAGCATGCTAATCATGCCTTCTAGGGTTAATGTACGCTCTTAGGGTTAATGTGCATTTTTAGGTTATTGTACGTTATTAGGTGTTTTAGGGTTATGGCTTGTTTAAGGTTTCAGCTTGTTGATGGTTGTATAAAAGGCCAAAAAGCTCTTCCCTTCTCTTGTTAGTTTTTCTAGAATTCCTTTGTTAGGGAGAGTTTCCTTCATAGTTAGACTAAATTTTTAGATGCTCGCGGTGGCTATTACACAATCACCATTCACATACACTACATTTTCTTTCCTTCTTTGCAATTTAATTTTAGAAAAACTACTCTCTATCACTTAATATTGAAAGCAACAAATCTTTCTTGGATTTGAGTTTTTGGGTTTCTTTTGCTACTGGTGTTGTTGTTGCTACTATTATTGTTGTTGCCACTGTTGTTGTTATTGCTACTGCTGGAGGGAGCTTATGTTGTTACACCTTTGCCAACCAACAGAGCCGGGATGGGAGGAGCTAGGAAAAGCGAAACCAAATGGGGGAATGACATATCTTAGAACAGATGAAGTTTTTTTTTTTTTTTTTTCTCTCTCTTGCATAGACACAGGAGGAGGCAGAGGAAGCCTTGAAGACTTTTGAAGCTGTCGGAACCAATTGTAACATCAAGTAAAAAAATAAAAATTTAAATTTGCTTCTACACACCATCGCTGTAGAGCTCCTGGGCGATCTACAGTGCTGCATCTAACGTCCATCCGCCCGACATTTGTCCATCCGCCATTTGTCTGTTCGATGTCCATCCATCCAACCCCTTCCATCCACCAACGTTCATCCATCGCCATTCATCCCTATCAACGCACCATATTCTTCAAACAATATGTTGTGTTAGGATTTTGTAACTAATACTCTGTATTGCTACAAAATTTTGGGGCATGAAACAACACCATGTCCTCGAATGATGACAGCACTACCGCTCAGCCAAAGCCAAGGTATTAACTACAAAGTAACACATAATCATTTGAGCCAATTACTTTGAACTCACGATCTTCACAACGGTACCATCAAGCGTCTACAACACCACCGTCATCTAGTACAATTCCTATTAGGAATTCAAGTTCAAATTACACTACATTAACGGTACATTCAAGTCCATTTGGAGGGGTTAATTAGTGGGGTATGCCCGTTGCCACACATGCTTTCACACCATCACTGTATATTTCGTTACAAGCCATTACCTCTACACCCATATACACCATGGAAGTCAGCAATTTCTCTAGGAGAATTGAAAAGTTCAGTGAAAGGTTAGGTACCATTTCTTTGAGGGAGTTTAAAGCAACTTTCTCAACTATGGTTTGTGAATTGGAGCTCAAATATGGCGCTAATTACACCAAGGCATTCACATTCAAAAAACTGGCCTACAATGTGCACTATGAAGCATTAGATGTCCATGGATAACATTTTTTGAGGATTTTGGGCGTCACCTAGATCTCGAATCTAACTTATGCCACAGCTATCGCCACTACTTCTTAAGCTACATTGCAAACTACCATTACACATCATGGGACTATGCCCAATAATCCAAATCTGGTACCTACATCAATGAACATTTTTCCTCAACAACTCATTACTGCTACTATAAACATTCCTCCCATCATCAATGCACCATCTTTTGTTAATTCAGCGGGGGAATTCTTTCGAATTCTTGAGCTAGAATTTCCAGTCAAGAGTTCTAAAAAAATTCTGCAGCTCACCACCTTCCATCGGTAGAAAGATGAAACCCTCAAAATGCTCTACAGGAGGCTTCTCGAGCTTAAAGAGGATACTCAAAACATCACAGACTTGAAAACTGCCCATCGGTATCTTCGTTCATTGGAAGGTATTCCAACACTCCATGCGTAGGTTTTACAATAAGGTTTTACAGAATTTGAAGACTTGTACATTTTGTTAGATGTGTACAACATTTCTAAAAAGTTAGAACTAGCTCATGCACACTATGAGGTCAGTACTATGAGGCCTCCATCACGTTCAAGGCCTCAACCTCCACCAATTACGCTAATCGAATCATCACATTCTTATTTAAAGGCTAAAGCAATGCACTCCGTTGCACCCATCCTACCTTTTTACAACTACTATGGCAATCCTGCCCACAAAGCTAATCAGTGCAACATTCCTTCTGAGGATTTCTTTTGTGATTATTATGGGAAAGAGGGACATCAGGAAGCTATTTATTTTGCCAAGTTCCCATAATGGAAGCGACTCTGATTACCACGGCAGAATCTGCCAACATCTTCTGTTGCCCTTCAACCAAAAACCAAAACACCTCAACCTTCCACTCATGCTTTCCCCACCAAGGGTAATTCTAGTAAGAATGTTAAGAAAAAGGAACACAATGCTAACAAGAAGGAGGTGTTTCAAGCCCATGCTGCTCAAGTTCAAACTCTACAAAATGAACTCGAATCATTGAGGGCCCAACTTGTTAATTTAAAAGGTAAGTCTTCCTAACCAGCTAGTCATGCCCAACTTGTACAAGGTTGAGGATCACGGGAGGGACCTCCTAGGTCGTTTTTATGGCCTCCCACATGATGCCATGGTTGAGGAGTATCTTTTTTTCCAATGCACATAATTTTAGTCTCACACCAGAATTTGCCACTTCTTTTTGCCCTTCCTACTTCGCGATACAAGAGGTTAATGTGGCACCTAGAGTTTTTGCCACTAGGCAGGTAACTCAAACTGATGGATTTGCATCTGGTTCAAGTCCTATTACTAAGGCTAGAGGAGTTTGAACAATCATGCTACAATCTTTTCGTCCTCTCAGCACAGAAGAAAAACGCACCTTGTTGGCGAGGGTGGAGGAGACTACTACACCACAAGGTGCTGAGGCATCAAATTCTCGTGTCCCAGGAGAACATGTACATCAAGAAAACACATAATTTTCCACTAATCAACTTATGGAATGCCAATTTCAAATGCATGAAGTGGCGCAAAAGTTTATGAATACACCGTTGTTTAGTTTTCAAAATTTGAAGCTAAGCACCAGGGACATAATTGGAATACTAAAAGATACCCTAAACACTACATCAAGTCCTCTACTAATCTGTGATCCACATGTTATAAGGGTCCCATCCAACACCTTGGAAAGACATTCAATTAGCTCACGTGTTGCAGATGGTGTTCGTAATTTGGTCATTAGTTTTAGCATGGCTAAATTAATGGGCTCTCCTACCTCTAATTCTACATTCACATATCAAAATGGAGCTACAATCACCTCACTTGTGGATTTATTACTCAGCAAAAGCGTTGTGGATAGCCATTCTCTCCACAAAATCTCTCATTCATTTCCAAAGGTGGTGCCTAGTGAAAGAACTTCCATCACCACTAGAGTTACCATTGTTGACAATACTAAATCAGTAATCCAAGTGGGAGGACATACACCTAGAGTGGTACTTTTTAATGCGAGTGCCCAACCAGTGATTCTTGGAGTTCAATTCGCCAAGAAAATGGGCATGTTCGACTCCAAACTACGGAAATCTATGTGCCAAATTCGCACCGCTAATGGGAGCTTAGAAAAGTTACTTGGGGAGAGCTCAAATTTGATTACACAATGAAGGTACAGATCAGGAGTTTTGCCTACAAGTCAGATGTTTAGTCACCAATGCCACCAATTATGATGTGCTCATTGGGCAAAAGGCCTTGTTTCCACCAAGTTTCACAATTGACAACTGGTTCGAACATGTGTACTACCAAGTGGATTGGGAGATTAATGGCCACCACCTGGGATACATACCCTTTGATTTACAAGGTAACCATAGTCTTATGGCTCACCATTGTATGCTCAAGGAAACACACACCATTTTCTACATCCAACAAGCTAGCCACAAATGGATAAAGGGAGATGAAGAGGAGATAGCTTATGCCCAAGTTGCTGAAAGTTTGAAGGTGGTTCCTACAAATATTCAACATGGACTTGAGGTTTTATAGAGGTTCAAAGCAGCCCACAAGCCTTTGGTCAAAGCTCTGTCTAGTTTTTAGAACATGAAGAGCCATGGCGAACCGATTAAACCAGTATTTCGTTAGCTAATCACCTAGACACCGCCTAAGGAAGGGATTACATTACTAGAGCTCTTCAGTGGTATTGGTACAGGTTTGGAAACCCTATTACAGTCAAGGATGGTGGTTTGGAGGTATTTTTACGTAGACATTGATCCTATTACAAAGTAAGTGGCGGCATTGAAAATGGTGGAGCTCACAACCAGATTCCCACAACAGTTTGCAACCACCACATGGAAGGCCAATTCCATTTTCTTACTTTTTGACAGACAACTAATTCAGAAGAAGCATATGGAATTACTTGGCCCAGTGGACCTCATCATTTCAAGTTAGGAGTGTCAAGGATTTTTAGTGATTAGATTTGGAGAAGGCTTGAATGACACAAAATCCAATCTTTTCACGGACATGGTACATTGATCACTTGGGTTCAATCCATTTCTCCTACGGTTGGTTATGTAATTCAACACCCCTTTTTAGCTTGACCAAAGGGAGAAAATCCAAGAGCATTACACGTTGGTTGAGCATTACACGTTGGTTAAGCATTACCTTGAAAAGTTGCTCCTACTCAATGCGACACAATGTGGTTCCTATGTGCACCGACTGTGCAACTGGTGGACCAACCTTACACCACTTTTAGTTTTGTAATTGGGTTTGAGATACACAATCAGAGACCCCAACATGTAGGTTTTCACATATTGGATGATCAGAACTCCTGCCAACCAGTTATAAGGCAAGAAAAACTTCTTTGGTTTCCTACAAACACAATAGGAAAACCAAAAGGTGTTTGGCCCACCTTTGTCTCTTTCCCAGGAGCACACGCCTTTCAGGGAGATGGACCAGGCCTGGTGTATCATCATGCTTCAGCCACTTGAGATGAACCAAGTCCAGCAAAAAAAAGGGGGGGCTATGGGATTTCAAACTAGACTACTAATCACACCGAGGTGACTAGATTAAAGCATAACACTGTACTAGGGAGAGGCATGGACTTGAACTCCCTTACATGGTTGTTGGTTGTGTACTCTTTCAAATGTACACAATGCCAACACTGATTCAATCAACTTGCAGTTTTGGTGATGCGACTACATGGCACCCTGACCAAGTACACTTACCTATCTTCAACACTCTACATTTCACTCTTAATGTTGGGAGGCGAAAAAGTACCATGTAATTTTACTCAAGTTGTTTCTGATACACCTGGAGGTACATTAGCTTCTAGAAAAACAATTACAACCTTTTACGAATCTACATAGTTGGATAGTGGATAACCCAATACACCAGGTTCTTCAAACACATTTTCCAACTCCATTTCATATGTTTCCAACTACCTTTTCATTATGGGGAACCAGCTCACCAAGAAGGAGAGAAACCAGGTCACAAACTTGTTAATTAAATATGAGAATGTGTTCTCATTCTCAATGAAAGACTTAAGTAGGTGTAAAACCATGTAGTTTTCTATAAACCTTATAGATGAGACACCCATCTATCAGAAGAGGCATAGGTTGAGCAAGCATGAGTGGGAACTGGTAGATGAAAGATGCAAAAAGCTCCATGAAGCTGGTCTCATTCAGCCATCAAATTCTAATTTCGTAGCCGCTACAATAATGCCAACAAAGAAGGATTCAGCTAGATTATGGATTAAGAAAAGGATGTGTGGGGATTATAGGCCTTTGAACCTGATTACACCTCAGGACAAGTACCCCATGCCCATTTCTGAAGAATTATTTCATAGCATTGGAAACTCAAACATCTTCACAATTGTGGATCTAAAACAAAGCTTCAACCAGATTATGCTCGCTGCAAAAGAACATAAGAAAATAGCATTCCATGGAAGCAACAAGTTGTGGGAATGGCTTATGATGCCTTTTGGATTGAAAAATGCACTTGTTTTCTTTCAATGAATCATGGACTAGGTTCTTAAAGGGGCAGATTTCTTGAAGTGCTACATAGATGACGTCTTATGCATAACAAATGATTCTTGTAGCACTTAGCTCACTTGAGGAGTTATTTAAGAGGCTCCACAAAGTCAATATGAAGATCCATCCTAAAAAGTGTGAGTTTGTTGTCACCTCAATAGTCTACCTTGGACACAAAATTTTGCCAAATGGTATTATGGCTCATTCAGCCAAAGTAATAGCCATTTTGGAAATGCCCAATCCTACTTATGTTCACACTTTGAGGAGTTTCATCGAACTATGTAATTATTACAAGATTTATGTCCAAGACTTCAGTATTATTTTTCATCCTTTTTATTCATTGTTAAAGAAGGATGTTGCTTGGACATGGAGTGAAGAGGCTTAATAAGCTTTCAACACATTCAAAGAAAAGCTTTAAAAGTTCCCCATTATAAGAAAACCTGATTTCAACAAGGTCTTCATTTTACACACTAACTGGAGTGCTCTTGGTATTGGTGTTATTCTTGCCCAACTTGACGAAGAAGGCAAGGAATATGTTATCGCCTATGCATCCCAAAGCAACAACAAGGCTGAGAATAACTACTCTCCATACGAGGGGGAGTGTCTTGCTATTGTATGGGCTGTCATACATTTTAGGCCCTATCTTTATGGCACCAAGTTCACTTTATATACCGACCACCAGCCTATCAAGTGATTGATGACCAACGACAAGCTTACTGGTAAGTTAACTTGTTGGGCGCTTATACTTTAGAAGTATGAGTTTGAGGTTATTCACCGACCTAGTATTACACATCAGAACATGGATACCATGTTGTGGAGACCTTTCACTACCTTTGAAAATTTCTTAGAAACTAGGCAAAACTTCGACCAAATTTTAGCAGTACATGTATCTTATGCATCTAGTTATCTTGCACTACTATAATGTAATCTAGTTGAACATCCCATTGTGGATATATGGGAAGACTTGGACACTTTAAGGTTTTTTCAACATGGGGAATACCCTCCCCAAATTACATCAAATCATCGAGATCGCATACAACAACGATCCAAATGCTACTCATGGAAGGACAATCACCTCGTCCGATGCTTGCCATAAGGCGACAAAGTGGTTCCTCCACCACATGAATGGCCTGGTCTTATTCAGAAGGTACACTCGGAGCTTGGACACTTTGGAGTTAAACGTACTTATAGCCTTCTCGCTCTTCATTACCATTGGAGAGGTATGTATGTTCAAATCCGAAACTTCATTGTCAGGTGTGAACAATGTGATAAAATGAAAACTTTTTTTTTCCAATCGACAACTCACATTTTTTCCACTCCCTATTTAGGGCATGTTCTATTGGTGGTCATGTGATTTAGCTATAGAGTTACCATAGACTTCCAGGGGTAATGTCTATACCATGATTATGATTAAGCATTTTTCAAAGTGGGTCGAACTTGTTGCGCTGCCGGACAAGGTATCACACAGCACCAGCTAGGCTTTTTTACAATAGGTCCTAAGTAGGTTTGGGGTTTGTGCTAAGTGCGTTACTGATCAAGGATCAAAATTTAGAGGAAAATTCCAAGACCTACTTGATCATGTTTTCATTGATCATCACCGGACTTCAAGGGATCATCCCCAAGTTGATGGCCTTGTAGAAAAGATGGTTTAGACATGCAAAAAGGGACTTTAGAAGATTTGCTTCACTAGGAACAAAGAGGATTAGGATTTGGCCCTACCTTGCATCGCCATGGGTTACAACATGTCCAAACATGCCTCTTTGTCTCATTTTTCTCCTTACTTTCTACTTTTTGGGAAACATCCCATTCCACCTTCTTTCACTGTTGTTCAAATGGACCAAGTTGTGGACTTAGACTCCCTAGCCATTTAGGCTAGGGTCATCATAGAGAAGGTTGTTTTATTCAGGAAGGTTATGCCCATGGCCATGGAGAACCTGTCCATTGCACAACATCAAAACACCTTATGGTATGCACACACACGAAGTGGCAATTACAAACCTAAAATGAAACAATTTGATGTTGGTGACTTTGTGTATCTCCAACGACAACCTAATGATATTTTAGACACTTCTTCTAGTCACATTATCTTGAGGATTAAGGTGATCAAGCCTTCAGGTGTGTTGGAGTTGCAAAGAACTAACGGACGCACAATTCAAGATCACTCCAAAAACTGTGCGCCCTACCACCTGCTGAACTTGGATCCTACCATCATCACGTCAACTTGGATTCCTCCACTTTACTATCCATGTCAAGTATGTCAAAGGACAGATGATGTTGATTAAATGTGTTTTGCGACAATTGCAATGGTGGATACCATCTTTTCTACCTCAAGCCAGAATTCATTCAAGTTCCTACCGACATTTGGTACTATTCATCATGTTCGCCTCTAACACCTTGATTTCTATTCAGACCATGCCATGTTTTTCCCAGCTTAGGTTTGGGGGGGGATACATGAAAATTTCATCTCAACCTCCTCTTGTGCATTGTATATATATGTGCGTGCATCTTTTTTTGGTTAATTAGTTTCTATCTTTGACTAATTTTAGTTTTTTTGTTCAGTAGAGTTTGTTATGGATTTACACCCTTATAACATCATACGTCATGACACTACACGTCACAACAAACCAACAAATGCATATTGCCATGTGCACATTACACACAACATAAGTTCCAAAATTTAGAGCCTAAAATAGAAGCCAATAATTGAACACCAAAACCCATAGAATACCAAAAGCCCTTCAAGTTTCAAGAATGAACATTATAACAAATAACTTTCTCCTTCCAAGCAAATATGGCATGAGTATAAGGGAAAGATTCAATGTTGTAGAAATTTTATGAAAACATCTTCACACACAAGTTTACATGTGGTTAACTAGACTATTACAAAATTTGTTCATCATGAAAGACAAATTGTTGAAGCAACATTCATCTTCAATGGATCCCAAAACCTGGCCCATGGCAATTTTGACAAGCTTCATAAACGTACAGACAAATTGAATGAGTAGCTTAGATGTTGATATAAGCAACCACATGCGCTTCAAATGGGTTGCATTCCTTGCCATCTTTCTTGAAGATTTCAGCCAAATTGTGGAACATGCATGGTTGTTTTAAAGAAAGAAGCTTACAACTCTAGCTTCAATTTATCCAATAAAATATGTGCCAACAATTCTTCAACCTTCGTTGGCATTTAATAGAAAGAAATGATGACCTCCAAGTGAAGAAGGAATGATGTTTCAACTTCTGCAACAAGCTAGTAATGTGAATAGCCCACCCCCAAAGCACTCAAAAGTTTTTGATTAAGAAAACAACAATGTAACTCAACTGTAAAAGCAGAAGCTACCTCTAAACATTAAAAATGAACCAAACCCTACATTTGAAAAGATAGTGTAAATTAATAAACATAGTGAAAAAACTTTACTCAAGAAACCTTAATAAATTATAGATATGAATTTTTAAATGACTTAATTTGGACTTTATTTTCAAATGCTCATATCATATATTGATCATCTTTTCATGAATTTAATTTTTTTCTCGTAATATGTATATTAAAATATTATCTAGGTGAAGGTTTATTCATATGCATTTTAAATTTAAAGCTTATCAACCACTTTGTAATCCACCATTTAAGCAATGAAACTATAATAAATTGTCATTTTACCATCATTGAATGATTTTTGGATGGACTATTTATTTGTTGCAATTGATTCATTTTATCTTGCAACCACCCTTAAAACCTTCTTGGTTTTAAACCCTAGCCTCCATTGTTATTTTTCTTATTATCATTTTGAAAAATTTTAAATGAAAATATAAAGTCCTTGTGCTATACAAAAATACTTAATATCCTTTTTTTAAAGGTTAATGTGAATTGTGATTAATGGATGTTGGGTCACATAATTTATCTTTAGGGAGTATAACCATGATATGGGATTGATTGTTGAAAAAAAGTTTTGCATAAAAAATGTATGGGGGAAAATTTTAATGTGTGATATTTTTATTTAAGTTAAAAGTTCCATAAGGTATTTTAGACAAAATTTTAAGCTAATTTTTTTGCATTCTATGTAATTGGCATTGTTATAGATACAAGCAAGTTTTTAAAAACTAGTGCCATTCAACATCAATCTATGAAAGAAGGTAGATCTTGAGCATTTTTTTTGTTTGTTTGTCAAGTTGAAATCTTTGAAACCATGGTGCCTTTTGCTATGTTCTTGGAAAGCCTTCAATGAATAAGGGGTGCACAAAGTTGATTTCCAAATATTTCGATATATGATGAAAAAGTTATTGATTATTGAATAATTTTTCCATTGAAAATTCATTTGAATTAAAACTAAAAACTATAGGGGAATTTGGCCTTGCTTTTGGTATTATTGGAAACCCTTGGTGAATAAGATTTAATGAACATGATTTGGAAAGTTTTAGACCTAAGGTGTGGGAGATATTGAATTTTAATTAGTTCTTGTCATTGGAAATTCAGTTAAATTACAAACTTAATTTTGGAAGGAAAAATCAAATGGGTAACTAGTTCACACTTGTGCCAATCACACATGCTACATTAGTATAAATTATGTGAAGATGTTTCAAAAAAGATGTTTAAATTATGATAATAATGTCCCACAAGGCAAAAAACATTAACACAATGGGTATATTATTAGCAAGGAACCATATGGTTTAACCAATTAACCAAAAGACAACAATGGTCACATTTGTGAATTTTATGCTGTTTACTCTTGGTAATGTATGCATATCCCTTACTTTAAAATGCATTTTGTTAATTCATTCGTCATTGAAATAAGAAAAATCAAATGCATCAAACTTAAAATTGAGTGATTTTAAGGTTTAAAAGAAGCTCCACTAGTGGTTTACCCAAAATATACTGGATGAAGTTCATTTTTATACTAGTTTAAGCCTACAATGAATTTTGTTTAAGTTAGTATATCTACACATGATGCAATGTTTGTAAAAACCATATGTGTTGATGTTCCCCATTCCCAAATTTGTGAGAATTCTAAGTGTATGTTGAATACCATGGTAATTATTACACTAAGTATGTTAATTTTAAAACTATTGAAAATTTCAAAAAATGTTGTGAAAGAAATTTTTTAAATCCTTTAGAATATATGGATTTTTTTTTTTTCTAAATGGAAATTTTTAAATAAAATAATTATTCAACATTTAAATATTGTATTTGCAACGATATCAGTGTTTTTTTTTTGGGCAATTTATAGTCACTTCCCTCTATGCCAAGGGACCTTGTGAAACTTTAATGCATTTTTTAAAGGGATTTTTTTTGTTCGAATAAGCATATATGCAACATCATGAAAAGGAAAATTTAACAAGTAGTTTTTCCTTTAAAATTATAAGATTGTTATATCCATAATCCATTGGGTTTTGGAGATTACTAGATTGAACGCCATATATAGTTTAGATTGTTGAAAGGTAAAAGTAGCTGCCATTACTATCACCTACTATGATTTCCACACATGTTCCTTTTGTTGCCTTTCTTTATTCACTAATTAAAACTACACACCACTCCTCTTTTCGTGTTGCATTAACCATCACCAACAACTCTAAAGTTCATTTAGTATAGTCATTCATCTAATTTGACCCTTTCATGAATGTTACATTTTTTAATTTATTGCACGCATTGATCAAAGTTGATCATGTGCATCAAGCATCAAGGTCCAAGATTTTGAAGCTTGAACATTAAGGTTTGTAAGTTTTAATTTCCAACTTAAGTTTCTTTTGGCTGTTATAATGGCGAAAATGGGCCTTTAGTGGTGAACTTTTAGAAGTTTCAATTTATGACTTTGTGGCATTTGCCATCTATGTGTACTATGTAGCCATACGAGTTTAGTGCAATAATAAGAATGCACTCAAAAATTTGGTCAGACTTTTGATTTTTTTTTCCTTTTTGTTGCATTGTGTTTTAAGTTCCAACTTTCATATCATTTGAATTCTCATGAGTTGCATCCTCATTTCTTCACAAAATTTGAACCAAGTCTATAATTTTCTTTTGAATTTCCTTCCTCCACAAAGTTCAAACCAAAGTTTGTAGTTCAAACCAAGTTTGTAGTGTGTTTTTGAAACTTGGTGTCCATTTTGTTTATTAAAGTTTTTAGATTTTTTAGATAAACTTTTATTTTACATAATGACTTCTCTATAATTGCCCCATAATTTTTGGTATAAGCATATTTTTGGAACTTTAATCCTTAATAACCTTTATATTCCATCTTCCTTTTCTAACGTTGTTATGTTTATCAACCCTAGCCCATGAAAGCACCTCATGGGTGAAAGCACACTAAGGTGGAGTACTTTCCGACATATGTGAAGTCCATATTAATTTAAAATAAAAGTCCATTTTACACTATAGTAGAATATATATTATATTGCACAAATCATATGGCAAAGGTAAACAAATTTTTTTTCAACTTTTAGATTTTATCAATTGTAAATATTTGTCTCAAAAATTTACATTTAAAAATAAGAAATTTAATTCAAATGAATAAAGGAATTTATAAAAAAATCATATTTCATTATATATAACAATTTATGGTTTTCAAAAAAAAAAATGACTTCCTTTGTATCAATGGCATCACACTATTTCTTATGTCAAAAAAATCACTCAACTAAACATTTTAGTAAATATAATGAATCCATAATCATATGATATGGACTATGATGTAAGGTTTTTTGCATTTCAAAAGTGCAATATGTTATGGCGACCCAAAATCTATTCATGAATTCATACAATACGATTATATCACATGTAATATTAATTTTTTGAGTCATTTCACACATTATTCATTTATATTTTGTTCCATGGTTCATGATTGATAATCTAACAAGTTGTGACAAGATTATGTACTCCACCTTAATGTGCTTTCACCCTCATGTATAATTGTTTGAAAAGGAGAAGCATTTCAAAGACCAAGAAAGATGTCTAAAACAAAAAGAGTGCAAAACTAAACATTTTAGGATGTCTAGTTAACTAAATTGTCTTGGCTTGGGTTGAGGTATTGGCTAGAAGTGATGGGATTGTTGACTAGGTTTAATGCAAAGAGTGCATAACCATTGAAACCAAAGAAAGATTAATTGTTACAAAGTTAGATTCTTTATACAAACATGTTGGTTATAAAAAGGCCAAGGTAGACACCCTTGGGATGGTAAAGGGTATGATTTACTATTGTCCCAAGTCTATGCATTAAAAAATGAAGCATTGTACGTTGTTACTCTTCATAACAATGTTAGTCATCAATTAGCTTTGGGGGAGATTGGGGAAAAGAAAAAGAAGAGGATCCAATTTGTTATTATGTTTTATTTGTTGAAGGAGGGTCATCCCATGACGTATTATTAGTCTCTCAAGGATTTCATCTATTTCTCAAAGTCAACAACATGCCCAAGAAACATTGGTTTGATAACTTGGGTTGGGAGATTTCACAATTTGGTATTATAATGCAAAAAATAGGTGGCAAAAGAATATCCTTTCCTTGTTTTTTTTGTTGATGAAGTCACCACCAATGATATTAAATCTTGGATTTGAATTCATGGACATGTTTTCAAAAATTAGCAATGAATGTTTCTTTTGTTGAACTTGGAAAAGGTCATTAATGGTGTTATTGTTAAAAAAACATTTATAAAATGATGTTGAACACTTTGTTGACTCAAATTGGGCTTATAAAAGCTAGCCTGGAGAGAAGTTTGTTTCTATTGGAACACATGGTGGATTTGTGTTTGCCAAGTGCAAAACTAGTATTTTTGTGCAATTGACAGAAAAACTTGCTCCTTTTTTGGGGTTGTCCATTTTGTGCACATTGCACCAACTGGGCCATTCAAGTCCTTTTTATTATGGCCAAGTGTAACATGTGGAAGATTTGCTCTAATGTTTGTTGCACTCCTACTTTGCTTAAAGTCCTAAAAAAGTGCTTGAGTTACAAAAGTAATTTATAGCTCTCCTTAACACCAAAGGTAACAAAATTTTACGAAATGTCAAAACTTGTTGGATTTCCATGTTTCTTCCTTGCAAGCAAGTTATGGTGGAATATATGACCATCATGAAAATGTGGGGAGAAATCATGCTAAAATGTACTAAAAAAATAGTCCTCATGTGTTAAAAAAAATAAAATGGTGACAAGTAGATTAGAAAATAGGTGATGTTTTATGAGATTTCCTTTTGAATTACATGAGGGCATCAAATGTGATATGTTGAAGTTTTTGAAAGTTTCAAAAATTGTATCGACCTTTTTTAAAACCTAATTTCAATCTACTTTGCAAAATTTGTCAATTGGTCACATTGCAAAAAAGTAAATTGAAAGTAGGTCAAAAAAATAATTAATTTGAAATTTTCACTCATATGTTGCATTTTGAAAAGGTTTGGGGCGTGATTTAATGAATTAAGCACATGCGATGCACTTTAGTATCATATCAAAAAATATGTTTTGGATGCCAAATCTATGTTTATGGAAAATTTACTTTCGAGGGGCTTCACATTGTCATAATCCAAAAATTCGAATTCCAAAAAATGTGTATCAAGGTGCATAATGGTTTAAACATTAGTAACACATTATTTGAATTGTTTGATTTGGAAAATGTGCAATATTAGCCAAAATAATAAACTTGCAATAAATAATTTAATAGATTTAAAGTGAGAGTAATAACATACATTAAGAATGACCATATATGGTTTATTTAATATGATAAGGACATCCCAAAATTTATGGCATGACTAAAATGTTTAAAATGCAAAAAATTCCAAATTTACTTTTACTTGTTGGTAGGGATGACCAATTGGTATATTTTAACCATGCTTTCACCCTATGAGAAGATCAAATTGAAAATGGAGGTGCTACAAAATCTAAGGTGCAAAAGTTGTTAGATATTGAGTTGATTTTTGGCCTCCATTGCATCTTGCCATTTTAAGAGTTGGTTCACATGTTGATTAAATATGCCCAAGGGCGAGATGTATATATCTATGACTTTGTTGAGGCTATCAAGATGTGCAAGTCCAAGATGTACGAGCTCTATAATGACCTTGGATGCAAGTTCAAGGGTGAAACTTTCAATGGATTTCACAACCTTTTGTAGGGCAAGCATGAGAGACTATTTCTGATTTTCATTAAGTCCCCTTCAAATGATGATGACTAGTGCAGCACAAAGTTCGGTGGTCACACAATTTGGGTTCATTCTTGGTAGCAAACCAATGGGGTTGCCTTGTTAGTTAATATATGATATACTAAGTCTTTTTAAGATTTTGAAAATAAAAATGGCATTAAAAAATACCCCTTAAAATGGCACAATTTGAAAATTAGTCAATAATCTTCAACTTCAAAAGTTTGTTATTATATTTTTTTGAAAAAATATTGCATAATTATATGGATGTCTGTTTAATGAAGTTAACGATCTTAATCCAATTTCAAATTTGACAATGACATGTTAATGCATGACATATGCTGCGACACAAAAAATGATCCAAAGAACCTTGCATTAAACCTAACCTTAAACATTTGTGCATGAGTTCATTATGAGTTTTCAAATTCAATATTTACTTGCCACTCACTACAAGTAATTCATGTGTCATGATGTGATTTGGAGTGAATTTGCAATTTAAATGTCTTTGAAGATCTTTAAGGGTATTGTAACTTCAAAGGTATAACTCGCAATTCAGGATCAAGATTAAAGATGTTTGTTACTAAGTTAGATGCATCTTTTAAACCTCAGTTTGGGTAGAGTATTAGTGTGGATTGATTATTTTGAGTGGCAATACAAGTTGATTACTTTCATGCCAAGCTTGCAGGTTGTGAGCGATTCAATGTAAATTGAGTACATGAGTCAATTCTTTTTCTAATAGTTCTAGTATTTTCAGGGTAATCATGGAAGGCAGATTGAAGAGGAAATGACGCAATTTGACCATTCTTAAGAAAAAGGACATCATTTTCAATTCAGAAGGACAACCCATCATGCTCACAACAAGCTGTAGCAACTAAATTCAATGTAAATTGCATCTTGGAAAAGGAAAACAAGAGGATCACAATTTTAGTGGCACTACAGAATGCTACCAATATTTTCAATGCTAATGTGAAAATAAGCAAAGAAAAAAGAACTAAAAATGTGAAGTATCCAGAGATGCATGCTCTTCTTGCATGGTTCCAAAAGGTAAATTTCTTCAACTCAATCTTTCATGATTGGTTTCACTAGTCTTTTTCTTTCAATTATTAATATCAATGGTCCAATTAAACTTTATTCTAGATATGGAAAATTCATAATAAAAGTGGATGCTTGACTGATTAAATGTTGGTCAGGAAAGCATCATCTCTACAAGAGGCTTTCCATTCAACAACTTTCAAACTTGAATATGGTCATTTTGGCAAAGGGACAAAAATATAGAACTTCCACATTTCGAATGGATGGCTTGAGAATTTCAAGCAACAACATGTACTTTCTTTTCACCATTTTAATACATACCAGCTGTGGTGATGCATCAGGTTCTGGAGTAGCAGGAAACAGGAGTAGTCAGTTGGAGTTGGAAGATGAAGCTGCGAAATGTGAATCTCTTGCAGAAGGGAAGCACATTTCTATTTCCAAGATTTGCCAGGATAGTCTTTCTGCACTCAGGTTTCAGCATTTGGAATACTAGCTTTCGGATGCAAGAAGTACCTGGCTTGTGCAATTTAGATCTCATCAAAGGCAAGCTGTGCAATTCTTCCATCCGTCTCTCTGCCATTTGCAACGAGCCTTTGCTATGCTTTTCAAATCTCTTTTCGTTTGGTCAATCATAGCAGCTCACCTCTTCTGGGTGGTGATGCCAGGTAAATGTGCCCATCCATTGTCACATAGCAGACAAGAGAATAACAACACTGTATGATCTTGGTTGTGATCTGATCCGAGAGGAAGGAGTATCTAATTTTGCAGACAAGTTAGGGTCCGCTCCTTTGTCACCCTCTTGTGATCTACTATTTCTCCCCACCAGGAAAGGGTCATGTCCTTACAATCACTGCAGAAGAGGTGACTCAGCACCTTGCAGATTACATCGGTGAAGGCAGGATGCAGCACTCATGTTGATGTTGACAAATTCATGGTTCATCTGCAGAAGGAGCTCAAGGCTCCAACCCCTGAGCACCTTGGTGTGCAGGTGCAAAGTCTTGGGTACGTATCATGGTCTTCTACATTCCAAACCTTTCTTATTACTTATGCTTTAAAATGCCTATGGTGACTGGCTTCAAATCTTTGTAAATTCTTTTGCAATAGTTGGAGTTTTTCTATTGGAAAGTAGAGAGGAATTGATACACATTTTGAGTACCTGCAGGTTGCATCTTGCTGCTTTGGTACGAGCAAAAAAGGGAGAGGCATACTGGATCAAAACCTGGGAAGGTTTGCCATGTGCACAATTTGAGCTAACACATAAATCAAGCATAGTAGCAAGGATTAATCACTTTCTGTCATCTGAAACCAGCAAGCAAAAGCTTTGGCTGGTCATCTGAAGTGCAAGAGAGATTCTCTAAGTGACTCCTCAGATGATCCAACAGGAAGGTCAGACAAGAAGGTTGCTGTAATGGTGAAAATTGTGGAGAAATTGTCAGGTGTAAGTAAGGATAAGGCAATTGGTAACTTTGGCAATTGTTCTTATCCCTCAGCTGCTGAGGTGGTCTGCCACCTGACCTTGAAGGAGGTTGCAGAGTTCATCATGGTGTTGAAAGTTATGTGCAGTGATTGCACCATCATAAAGGTCTTGCACCACCACCATTCTTCACTTTTTCTGATCATAAGTATGGAGAAAGTTCTGTACTTCTGAAGATATTCTTCACTTTGTCCATCAAAGCACACTCTCATTTATCTTGACCCTAACATGGACATGTTTTATTTCTTTGTTGCTAGGGATAAAGATGCTGGAGCAGTTGTTGGACAACAGACATGCAACAAGTGCCCTGAAGTCCATGAATAAGGACCAGAAGAAGCTATTTAAAGCCAAGAAAAATAAACAGATGCAGCGATTCAGAGATTATCCTAGCCTGGGTCTGGGTATTGTATGGATTATATTTGTTGTTGACATTGACATGCTGATAAGTATACCTCTCTGAACAGAAAGTTCAACTGACAATGCACCTCAGCCATGAACATAAGTGAAGGCAAAGGTGAAAATCATGAATATCTGAAATAAATAGATAGGAGGATCACTAGAGTCATTCAGATAACAAAACTCAAATTGTCTATTTATGAGGACTACCAACAGTAAAAATGTCTGACATGCTTGATGTTGTCTGCCATGTTCATAGAGTACAATGCAATTGCTTGGAGACTAAATAGGTCTTTGGCCCAAAATCAAGACCTGAAACTTCTTTGATATGATTGAATTGGTCTCCAGATGACATCTGTTGTGGAGACAATCACCACAAATACAATGAAGGAGATTCTGGTCCAAAGACAAATTCAAAAAGATGACAAAGAGAGAGAATTCCATTTTGCTGAAGAAAGAATTTTGTGGAGAAGGACCAAGATAGCTCACTGGTGGTCCAGAGTAGGTGATCTGACATATACATCTCTGGAACTTCTGTTGCCTTTTTCAAGTTGGAAATTACACCATAGCCAGAGCAAAACATCTGGCCAACAAGGGATTGTATTGCTGTATCACCATTTTGGCCACCTTCGGCATCTGCTCAAACCAACTTTATCACATTCTACCACCGCCTCCCCTAACAGCATGGCTCTCACAAACTGAGGTTCATCTTTCCTTTCTGATCTCTTTGACCTTAACCTTTGCAGGGTTCAATCTGGCATCCTGTCACATCCATGCAAATCCTCCGATTCCCAACTCTGAAAAGCCTTCTATTATGTTGGTTACCTGCTACAGAGTAATAGAAGCTTCCATCATGGTAGAATGCTGAACAGAGATGATTCAGCTAAGGTTCGCATCCTTGTTCTTAAGAATTTTGTGTAGCATTCCAAGTAACCCTATACAGATGGATTCTCATTGAATAGTCTCCCAGCATCCTTCATGCTCCCATATTTTGCATACAGGTGAACCAAGCTATAATTCCCCACAAAGACATACTCACGACCACTGTGAGAGATCACTGTTCATGAACACACCGGGCAGCGCTCTTCAAAGTCCAACAACTACTCTAGCACATGCATTCAGCACCCTCACAATTAGGTTGTGCATCTTGCAAATATTGTGTCCAATTCTTCGATCTGCTTGGGAAGATATCGCTCAAATCAGGTCAAGAATTTTCGGCCCAAAAAGTGTGCGTTCTGTGAAAAGAAGGCGGAAAACACAGAGAAGGAAAGGAACAAAACTAGAAAGCTTACACTTGCCGGCCAGAGTGAACCGGCCCCCATGACTGCACCAGTTGGCCGTTCTGTCCATAGGATGGGCTGCTTTTTTCATCCTGCTCCTGACCCTCAGTTAACCAACATCGTACCACAGTCAACTTTTTTTGGTTGCTGACCTTTGGTTTTGTTTTTTTTTCTTTTCTTGGCCCCTTTTTCCTCAGCCTTCACCTCCCTTCTACCCTCCCAACCTAGCTACCTACAAATTTAGCTATCCTATTGATCAAGCTACCTTATTCACCTACATCTCGTCCCTACATAAAAAAGATATTTTTACCAAAAAAAAATTTAAAGACTCATACAATAGATGTAAGTTGATGATAAAAAGCATGAAATAATAAAAATCTATTAAACACTCTAAAAATATATTCACAATTTTAAAGATGTGAAATTTTTAAACTTTCAAAATTCAAAATATACACATTTGAAATTTCAAAATTTCAAAACTTCAAAAATGTTTTATCACATATAAATGAAATATAATATACATAATATATTGAATATATATATTTGACTAGCTAAAATTGCCCTATTAGTTATCTTTGGAATCTAAAACATGAGCAAAATTGTGAGGGAAAGAAAGAGCTCAAAACTTTGGAAGCTTGGTAAAATCTTTTTTATTTCCTTTGGAAGATAACACACAAATTTTGCTTGTTTCTCCTTACACATAGGCCAGAAGGATGTACATATCTACATCTCAACATGTGTTCAACATAATTTGTTAACATATAGAGAATGTTGACAAATTATGACCTTTATCACTTCACTCGTGCTCATGCTCTAAGACCATAAGTTTTCAATATGTATCTAAGGCCTCATCATAGATTAGTTAGGGGAGTTATGGCAAGTCTTTCTTAGTTAGGTGGCAACCAATATGTTCACTTGATAAGACATACTCCTGATTAGGGAGACAAGCTTCAACTTGGGAGTGGATGATTTAGAGGAAAGATTAGCTACCTTGTGAGATGTTTGAAACAAGCCTACACTACAGGTAACAATATTTTTGTAATTTGGAATACGACATTTGATTTATGACATCTGCTATGCGCTTGCACCAAGTAACATTTTTTTCCCCTAGACCTAAAAGCCTAAAGGAGCTGTCCAAAGTGGCTGGTCAAAATTGGACTTGCAGCCAAAATTGGTTGGCATGACCTTCATGGGGTCCATATAAGTTGGTTTCCTCATGTAATCCACCAATAATATCACTAAATATATAGTGATTAAATTATATTAAAAGTTAGTACGCAAAATATAAATTTTGGTGTACATGGTTGTTGCATATGAAGATGTATAATCTAATCCAAATATGTCTCGATAGGAGACTGGTACTCCAAAAAATAGATAAGCCCTGAAAAAATAGTTAATATGTAATTAATGGCATATTTTAGATCAAATACTTCTTTGCTAATTAATTAAGTAGCTTACTAGGTATGTAATATGAGTAGGTAAGACTTTGATATATTGATATGTGTTAAATAAATTATCATCTATGAAATGAGAGGATAGAACCTTTTTACACCAATGTAACTTAAGGAGGCCCAATTATTACTCCTGACCCATCACCCAGCAATGCTAGAAAGTTATTACCTAAACAGCTAGAAAGTTCTCCTTATAACTCTCTTGTGGATGGACCGAAACTAAGTTACCAAGGTTCCACCACTAGGTGACCTATTATATCTATACACCCTCCTACTTCCCCCTTCCCCTAAACCCTAAACCCTTCTTAAATTTAACCATCTAGAATGTAAGTGGGTCAGTTTCATAGGTAAGTAGTTAAGTATCTTGGATTCACAATATTTGCTACTTGAACATATGCCTATATAAATATATACCTACTCCATACTAGCCTATATTGATTTATTTTCAAAAAATCATTGAATTTATGACATAAAATTTTCTCAATTTCTGGGGAAAAAAAAGACTAAGAAAAATGGATTGCAAAATGAAGAATGATAAATGATCCACTTTACTGGAAGCAGACAACTGATTGCTTGTTCAGTTTGACACTTGCAGGTATACAATTTAAATAGAATAAAATTATATTTCGAAGCGACCTCATGGCAGTGACCTGCTGGTTGAGAAACTTGTAGACAGTTTGTTGATCGTGTGATCGATCCTGAGTAAGGTGGGCTATGACTTAAGCAAGGTGTACTTGAAGGGCAGACCTGCCTCTCTCGTCTGAAAATGGATGTTTCGTCACCTGACGAGCCCCTTATCGTGAAGTGTTTTTTCCCTCTCTGACTTATATTTATTCATTTTTTTTGAAAATTTTGGTAGGTTCAAATCAATTAGCTGGGTAAGGTTTAGTACATATTTACCTTTTTTCAATGTTTACCATATGGGTAAAAACGAAAATTCTCAAAATTCTCAGACACATTTGAAAGGATTAGGGAAATGTTTCTTTTTCCTTTTTTTCAATTTGGTGATGTCATTCAAGTGTTGATCATTCATAAGTATATTTAGCCAAATTTGGGGATATTTAAAATATAAAAGTAGGAAATCTTAAGCACCCTTTAATATTGTAGACAATTGTGTGGATTTTTGGAGATTTTTTAATTTTAAAAAAGAATATTTGACATAATTTCTTTCATAAAATGGCAAAAGAAATTCCACCCAAAAAATCATTGATTAGTGAAGGCATGTTCCTTTTTTTTTAATAATCTTATTTTAAGTACACTTGATATACATGCCTTTTACCCTCTCCAAAACACATTACCCACACCCATGCACGAGTAAATCTGAAATAAATGTCAAGTCTTTAAATATTCCTTACTAGTTGAGTAAGGTAATAAAAGGTAATAAAAAAATTACTAGTCTATTTGAACTAGTGTGACATGTGCCATTGCCAACCCAAGTGTGAACTCATTACACAACTAATTGAATTTGAAATTTGCATTTTTATTGAACTTCCATATATTATTTAATATGTCTTACACCTTAGGACTAAAAGTTATGAAATCACCTTCACAAAAACCTACTCAAAAAACCTTTTTCAACAATATAAAAAGGCATACCAATTTCCCTTTTTTTTTGTTTTGATTTTTAAATTGAAAAATATTCAATAACTCTCACATCATAGGTCTAAAGATTTCAAAACCACCTCAATGCACCCCTAATTATTGAAGGCTTTCCAACCATACTAAAGGCACAATGGGCACCACCATGGTTGGAAGCTTTCAATGCAACAAACAAAAAAATGATTTAAAAAAATAAATCATGTGTAATGCCTTTGTAGCATGGCTTTACACCTTGTAAACCAACATTAGGAGGCCTTTGCAAAGGTGGGGTCAATATGTGTTAATTTTTCTCACTGTAGGTGTATTGTTTGGGGTATTATGCTAGGGAACTTTTTTTTCCCACCTTATTATTACATAATTTTTAGTATTCACATATATAATTAAAATTTTATGTTTGCACTAAATTTTTGCATCATATATTAGTTTTAGTGGAAAACATGAAGAGAGTTAAAAGAAGGAACATGACTGTGTGTGACTAAAGAAGCATTACGCATGAAATGTTCAAATTTAGTTCCAATAACAAATCAAGAAACATTTAAACACATTTTAAATGATGAAGACTACATTTAACATCACAAACATCAAACATTTGGTTTGTGTATATGAGAAAAAAAATGAGACTTTTGAATATAATATAAACAAAGCAAACAAGGTGCATGTTGTAATCAAATAAGTGGATTAACAATTTGTTGTTCATTTGGGGAGCCTTTATCAACTTCTTGTTTGACAAAGTAAATATCACCTTGTTAATATTAATTTTATTCCAAACTTTCAATATAAATTACATATTTTTCATCTTACTAATCAAACCTATTATTCTTTTATAAGTCTTTTGTACATTTTTTTTTAATGGATTCCAGATATTAATTAGATTTGGATTTTGAGAATAAGCACAATTCTATTATAGAATTTGAGCTTTGTGTTGTTGCACACTACCAATGCTAATCAACTTCTTTTTTTCCTTATGTTTTCATATGATTTTCAATAATTTTTCATTATTTGTGTCAATGTCCAATTTAATTTAAATTAATATATATATTTCATGGACATGAAAAAACACATGACAATTTGTTTTTCGTATGCATGTTGGTGGATTAAGAAAAAGAGTGAGGCAGTTATAAAATGGAGGTAATTATTAAGAAAGGTGGGAAATAATTATTAAGAAAGTTAATTTTTAAAAAGTAATTATTAAGAAAAAAATGAAGTAGTTAGGCTTGAAAATGACATAGTTATTTTTAAATTGTCTTTGGAATGGTCTATGGATGACCATATGAAGGATTCCAAAAAATTCCCCCTATACCAGTTCCAATTACTTGTCATTGGAATCAATTGAATTTTATTTTCTTTAAAACCCATACTGAAAGCAATAGTTAATTGTTGTTTCACCTGTAGTTAACCCCAAGTTCTAGGTTGTTTTTGTTTTTTAATCTCAACTCCAATTTTGTACATAAGTGGAATTTTGTACATCTAGTTCCAGGTCGGGTTCTGAAGACATATAAATTATGACTCTGCAGTTATGAAATCTAAATACGAAGAAATCAATTCTGGCTACGTAGGAGAGGCAGGAGATAATTGGCTGGGTCGACTGCACCCTAGTCTGAGGGTGGTGAGTTCGATCCCGAGTAAGGTGGGCTATGAAATGAGCAAGGTGAAATTTGAAGGGCAGACCTGCCCCTCGCATCTGATATTGGATGTTTCATCACCTGACGAGCCCTAATCTTATTTGTTGAGTGATTTCTCTCTTTTTTGAAAATTTCGATCACATTTTGTTCCCAGCTTGAAAGGTTAAACCAATTTTTCACAACTCTATAAAAAATGTTTTCCATCTATATATATGCTTATTACTTATTAACTACCTGGCTGATGATATTTAAATTACCACTTACATGTTTATATATATATATATACAGGGATTTAGACTTACATGTTAGGGTGAGTGGTCCTAATGGATGAAGCAACTAATCCCACCTAATTTTTGTATTAAAGTTTGAAGATTATTAGAGGTCCAAATGGATGAGACATTTGAGCATGAAAGTAGCCTATGGGAGAGAGAGAAGGTTTAGCAAGTGCACAAAGAGCGAGCTGTGGTCGAGTTTGGTTTTGCAAATGCACAAAGTGCTCTCTGGTGAGTAGGTGGGTTTGCTTGCGGCCCCCTACCGAGGCACTGCACTGGGTTGTCGTTGTTGTTGGTGTTTCTTGTGTTAGCAGCACAGTGCCTCTTTTGCATGTCTGGTACTTATTGTGGTGGTGTAGGGGTTAGGCAACCTTAGTTTCATCTTTCTCTATGTCTGTCTCTGGTAGGAATATACATGCAAATAATGGTTGGAAGAAGTGATGATAAATATGATCTCACCATCTCTGTCCCAAACCCCTGAACTTGTATGTTTAAGGCAGTTTCCCTATCAGATGGCCGCAAAACTGTGCAGAATTCTAGGGACAGCAACTCTCAAGTCATGAGAGGCAGTCAGTAGACTACATTGACAATGTCATCTCAGTTGTGACAATGTTGAAAACCTATGTCATTGAGTATGATGTGTGAAACCTCATATTCTACAAGCTATATCTTGTACCAAGGAGTGTATTGAAAGACTGTGATGTGTTTGAATTGACAGAACAAATAACAGATATTCAAGGAGCTTTTTTGGGGATTATTTGTGCAAGCTGACCCCCTATGTATGTTATACACAGGCCTAATGAATAAGACGAGCATTGGGCCACAGATTTTGAAGACATGTATATCTGGCTGGTGATCAATGAGGTTATCTGGAGGGAGGGGTTTTGGGCGCTGTTGGTTTTTTGAGTGATATTTTGCTTGTATGGCCATGCTAGGTACAGTGAATGTGTATGTGCCAAAAGAGAGGGACACCAATTTGCACCAGGGCTATGGCTTTGTTGAGTTCCATAGTAAGGAGGATGCTTATAAGTAAGTCCTTGATCTGGCCCTTCCTGAGATTTCCTTTGCTGAAACAAGAGGATCCTCTTGTGTTTGTGGATAACTTGGACCTGGTAAATACCAGTGTGTCCCTTGTGTTTGAACACAATGCTGGGAGGATGATGTATTAGGTATTCATATTGCTAGTGGTTCTGAAGGTGGTTCATCCTGGCAGGTGGCGAATGCAAGTTGTTGTCATGCATGCCTGTAATTTCACATTGTACACTATGAAGCTGATGTCTTGGGAGAGGTGGTGCAGGCTGTGGATGAGAAGTTGGTGTATGACACATTCAGTGCCTTGGTTTCATTACCACCAACATAAGGTGCAGTTTTGCTACTCACTCATGGTTCAATCCAGTAATTTTGGAGGGTTCCCTCTTTATCCTTCATTTAGCAAGGAGTGAAGATATTTGGAATTCCACTGAATGTCATGTTGTGAAAGCCTATTTCCACTGTTCTATGTCCTAGTTTTTTGCCACATTGCTGGATATGAGAACTGCTACCAGCTATAATGCTTGAATGTGGAGTTAAAATCTCAGATTGGCATATTGCAGTTGCTGATGTTTCCCTTTTATGAGAAATAGATTTGTGGACCTGTGCCAAATCAGGCAACCTGGTAGGGATACTGAATCAGGCAGCTCATGAGGTTTTAGTTCATTAGTTAGGGCTCATTTGAAGCTTCAGATGCAACAATTGAGGTAATTACACTACTTCATAGTTTTTCAGGGGTAGTTTTTCAGCAAAATTGGTACGTTGATGTGCTTGTTGATTGCTTAATAGCTATGCCCACCTGCTGTTGTTATCTCATGGATCTGTTGTGTGGAAACTAGCAGGGTTTACACTTCAGGGTAACTTAAATCTACTACAAGAGTGAGGAGAGTGAAAGGAATTGTTGGTTGCAGGCTAGCATCTAGGCCATGGATGGGCAGTACTTGTGTAACTGTGCAATCACTGTATCATACAAAAGGGGAATGCCCATGGTGTATGTTTCAATGCAGCACAATTGGCTTCTCAATTTGGAGAATGTAAGAGGTTTTCACAACATTTGCAGTCACCAGCTTCCTTTGAATTATTAGTTGACCGCTGCCTTAGGATACCTTGCAAGGATAGCTGCACAGAGTTTTGTGGGTCGTTCAACTCCGAATAGATGTTCTTCAATATGCTAATGGGTGATGCAGAGTGCATGTTGGCAATTCCAACAGAATCCTCCTGGCTCCCTCCCTCTGCCTCCTCCACAGGGATTCCGTCCACCTGTGGGCATTGCCCTCCACCACCCTTGGGCCAGGGGCCATCTCTCTATGTGGTATATGGCTTCCTCAAATGCAACAAAGTATGCCCAGTAATTGATCAAAGCAACAAATGCAGAGCATGCCACATTGGCCTCCTGGAATGCCACCACATCCAGACACCTTGGGAACCAGACCACCCCCTCTCCTGCAGCCTGCAATCAGCAACCTAGGTAGGAATCTAAAGACAGGAAGTAATAGGCCTTTTGTGTATACTAATTTCATAAAGAGAATTTGGGGAATGTTGGGGGATTCTTGCAAATGTATTCTAGGATCAAGATGTGTTTTTTTAAGGGTATACACCTCAACAATCCCCTTAAGCAAATGCCTAAACACATTTCATACCTGTGTTCATGTCTTGTTTTGTGTTGTGGTTCAACTAGTTTATGCTTGCTTGTTGCAAACACCAACTGGCTTGGTAGGCTAGAGCTTGGGGTGAAGCTACATCCAGTAACTGCCAAACAAGTTGGGGTGATAGATTGACCTTAGAGATCCAGTCCCTAACATTGCTCCCACATACTGAGAAAGATTTTGAAGGTCTGTCATTTGGTGGCCAGTTCATAATATTTGCAAGTTTTTGTAATACCCATAGTATGATTGCAGGTCATGACATTTCAGATTGCAGAACTTTATTTTAACCAACAAAGAACAGCTCCATCGGTAGTTATATAATGGTTTATGAACTATAATTTGGATGAAGTTGAATTTTTAAATAACATGAAAATGAGTTGGGATATGTATATATGCATATGATCTACCTTACTTAGGGGTCAGATCTGATGGTCAAGTCCTGAAATAAGTATCTTTTAGGGTGCCAGTGACTTTGGCAACCCTTTTTTCCTTTTCAGACATTTTGGCAGATTCTCTTGAATTATTTGGCACCACAATTTTGTCATGCTTTACCTACAGGTTAAACTCTACCCACATGTCCATCTCTGTGCTATTTGCATTGATTCCTAAGCATTCAATCTTTTCTCCAGTATTTTGGTGAAGCATTAAGCTCTACTGGCATGTCATGCTTTGTGCTACTCAAATTTGGTTTCTATCTATTTAATCTTTTCTCCAAGTTTCCATATTTTGGCAAGATTCTTAAATAATGGAGCTCTCTTGTGTTTTATCCAATCTCTTTTTGTAATATAGAAGTGAACAATGTTTGCAGCAATATACTTTGTGTTCTTAAGTCCAATCCTTAAGCAAACAAATCTGATTTTATAAATTTCTTAAATATTAGATAAAATGGTTTTAAATTTTCTTTCAAAATTCAACATTCTTTCTATTTATATTCTACAACCAAAAGGTTTGCCTTACTATTTCATGTTACACACCAACAACTGCACTTGATGTGTCATTAATTTTTTTGACAACTATTCTTTCCAATTTTGTTGTTTCATTTCCACTTGACTTTTATACCTTTACACTCCTAATGACACTAAGCTCTTGTCTATAACTCATACAAAAAAATGTTGAAAATTAAAAAGGTGTTAAATAAGGTGAGATCTTTCGTCAAGGACATTGCACAATTTGCTACAAAAGTTGGAAGGTTTCAAAAGAGTTTGAACATGCAAAAATGTGGGCAATTACAATCTATCGATTCACCTTAATTTTCCCCCAAAAGATAATTAAATATTCAAGATCCACACCCAATTTAATACTTGGATTATCAATTTTGTGTTTACTTGTAGGTCTCCATAAAGTTCCTCAATTTGAAAGCCTTTGTTTAGATCTTCAGCTGAACCAAAATCTACAATGGGACTTTCAATTCCACTTATAGCTTGAAAGGATATGACATTCATCTCCACCCAATTAATGCAATAAAACATTAGAAGATGTATTTGGTTGGGTCTTTAGCCTGCAATGGAGGTAGGCATGACTTAAACCAACTTATAAGAAAATTTGGCAACAAAATGTAATTGAATGTGCAATACACACACACAACACATGGTGTTCATCACTAGAGGTTCACTTCAAGAAGAACACACATTTGGATTGTCCTCAATCCAAAAGCCTTAATGGCAATTTCAACCTTAGAAATGTGGGAAGGCAAGGTTGATGATTCAAAAATTGGTTTTGAATTTTGCATTGGAGCTTTTGAATTTGAATGGAGATGGATGACTCTTGTTGGAGTCATGTTTTTGTTGCAAACAACGTTTATGTTTTCCTATAAATGTTTTGTCACAATTTGGGGGAGCTCCTATAAACTTCCTATGGTGAAGAACTTGGTAATCCTACGTTGGCACCCAATGCTTCCTCACTTGAAGCAAATGAGCTAGTGCATTATCATGAGTGTGAAGTTGGTGTGCTTGAATTCCTTTTTCTTATGAATCTCACATCATCATGCCATAACAAGAAATCAATGGTCAACATTTTTTATGACATAAAGTTAATTAATCATTTTTTATGCTTGTTCAAACAATGTTGGAGTGTTTTTTTTGTAAGAAGCTACTTCCAAGCTATTCTTTTTTATTTATTATGAATGTTGATTTAAAGCAATCATTTTTTCTCTCAAAAGTTAAACATGACATAACTTTGCAAAAAGTAATGTTTGCTTAGTTTTTGGGTTGAAAAAATAAAATTAAACTACACAAGTGACGACACAAACTAGAATAACATTTCCTATAACAATATCCATAGGGGGTTATTATATTCTTGTCTATTTTCCATTGGAACTATAGCTATGTATAGCCCCAAGGTCCAAATGTTTTCTCTTGCACCAAAAAAAAAACCCCCTAATAACAATTTGTATGCATAATTTTCCTACTTCACCTTTCCAATCCATTTTGTATATCCTCTATCATACCTCCTTTTTAAAGTATTAGTCCAATATCCCAAGCCACTAGTTAGGCTTCCTTTTTTCACATCCTTGTATTCAAAATTGCTACCATGATCAAGAGAACATTATACCTTTGTATAGAATTTCTATGACTTTTACAAAAGTTGTAGAATACATGTATAGTTTGCTTTGAATGTGATGAATGAGGCTTACTTCCATGCAAATACTTTGTTTATCTTCTTTGTAGCTAACATAAACCTTGCTACAATCTTTTGATTCATGATGCATGAATTGCAAAGGAAATTTCTAATAAAAATATTCCAAGAAAAACTTGTAATCCTAGACCCATAAAACTTTGCTTAAATCATGACACCATAAAAACTATCTACCAACAAAAAGGGAAGTTGGAACAAAGGTGACCAACATAGATTACTTTGCCACATGCCTTTTCAAATGCATCAACCATCTCTAAAATAAATGAATTCAAAATAAATGTGTCATGAATCCAATGTGAACTTTGAAAATTTAGAAAAAAATTATTTGGTTCTCAAGTTACATTTTATAAAATTTAGGGTTCATGGATTGTATAATTAGGCTATGTGGATTTGTGGAGGTTGATTTGACGAATTTTGAAAAACACAAACATAACCAAATTCAACTTGTAAACCACCTACTTTTAGGGTGGTTAAGAAATTAAGAGATAACATTCAATATCCAAAACCCTTTCTTTTCAATTGTTAAAATAAAAAGTAGTGCAACAACTCATAGGTTAGTAAGAGATGCAAGATGATCCAACATGTGGAGCTTCACATATCAAACAATAAATAGAACATTTACACATATTGAAATGTCCAACATCCAACCAAACATCATAGCTTGGATACACTTTGTATAATTTTGAACCTCAATGATAGGACAATGCAAACAACACAAATTCAAAAACATTCAACAATTTATTCTTTTACCCAAACAACAAACACCATACAAAATACTAGAGTCATTTACTAGGCATTAAAGATTGTAAATGGACATAATTAAGAACAATAGAGTTCACCTCCAAGGATTTACATATCACTTTTTGGAAAGTTCAACTTGGGCATTTAATAAAAAAACTAGAGCTTTTGGTTTCCATTCCATCATTCTATAGCAATGTGGGCCTTTTTTGTTCTCAATATGTACCTAGCCAAGAAGTTGATGTGGGAGCTATTTAAATCATGCAATGTATTTTGTGTCATTCCATAGAGCAAATCATGAGTTGACCAAGGTGAATGCAAGGTTCACTAAATCACTTTTTATGTTGTAGTGCAGAAAACCACAAGGTGTCATGCATTAACATGCCATAACATCATTGTTAAATTCATGAGAATTTAGATTAAAATTGTTAAATTCAATAAAAAGAAAATCCATATCAAATTTTCATGCAACAAATGTTTAAAAAATTATAACAATGGACTTTTGAAGTTGAAAAATATTTTAGGGAGGTCACTCTTTGTATATTTAAGGAAATACCTAAGATAAAAGGGTATTTTTTAGTATGTTATACAATAATGGAATTTTTAAATATATTTTGAGTATATTTCCATAATGAATTATGAGTACCATATTTACATTGAAGTAAATTATAAATTATATTTTTCAGTAATAAGTTGCACATTATATTTTTTTGCATGCCATTTGGAATAAAATGGAAATGACCTTTTTAGAAAAATATAAGTTCATTTTTAAACTATGCCATTTTATGGTTATTTTTGTATATGATTTCTATTTTGAAAAACATATAAGGAATTAACATATGGTATATTAAAGATTAATAAATAGAACTACAAAAAAATTATTCAAGAAGCCCTAACCAAATGATAATTGATATGAACTTTTAAGTGATTTAATTTTTCGATGTCCATATCATAATCATTTCATGATGGATTTCAATGTTTTTTTCTCTTAACATGTATGTTAAAAGGTTATTTAGTTGGGGATTTATTCACATGGAATTTATTAACTCATTATCCACCTTGTAATCTTCCATTTAAACAATGGTATCTTAGCAGACTATCTTTTAACATTATTGAATGAACTTTGTACAAATTATTTATTTGTTGTAATTGATCCACTTTATTTGCAATTGTGATAAATGACATCCACAACATCATGTCCAACATTATCATCAACATCATTCTTAATATCATCACCACCATCATACCAACATCATCATGGATGGAGTTCATCCATGAACATTCACTTTTCATCCTTTCATTAATTGTACATTCATAATGTAACTAAAAACTTGCCTAAAAATATTTTTTGAAATATTTTGTGATATTTCAAAAGTTAGTGTGAAATATTTTCAAATATTTTTCATTGAGTTAGGTCTTTTCTAGTGTATAAATAAAGGTAGTTGCTTTCATGTTATTTTTAGTATGTTTAACACTAGTTTTGGGTATGGTCTTGCACCATAGTTGTGTGATGTACCTTTCATGTTTTTGTTTTCATATTATCAGCATAAAGTTCCATTTGAATTCGAGTCTTGCACATTTTGTGTTTTTATATTTAATTTTTGTGTTCCATGTTTGGATTTAAAATTAGGTTTATTTTTGTCATGGTTTATTCATGTCCTTTAAAATTTCTTGTGTCTTGGTTGTTTTTGTGCTCGTGACAACAACCACCCACCACCATATCTTGCAAGGGGATTGTGCAATACAACCATTTTCATAGAATTGGATTGATGAAAAATTATGTGCAAAATGAACATGTTGTTAATAGGGGGCATTAGAAATTTAAGAAAAAGGTGCTAACAACTTAGATGGTATATCATGGACGTTTGATCAGGAAGAAGATTAAAATGGTACACCCCTCTACCATAACTTAATATTTTGGAAATGAGAATCCTTGTAAGAAAAATGATCCAATTCAAATCTAGTTTATTGACAATTTGGTGTTGTTTGTAACATAGGGGAATGAAGCTTTTTCTATTGTAGAAAGTCCTTTCCTTCATTGACTAATCATGTGATAAAATGGGAATGCATTTGAATTGGAACATATATTTGCAATGTTAACCAAAATAATAAAAAGGTATATGTTTCTCGTTTTTGGAGATTGTTCAATTGTTGCTATTACATATGATTTATTTTGGATGTGTAGGACATGGTTTGATATTTTTGCATTGATTGTGAATTTCAAGAATAAAATATGGGTACTTTGTCACATTATTGTTGGGTTGTTTGAAGTTCACAACAACCCTAACTAAACCAATGAATCCCCTTCTAATAAAGTTTAATTTTATTAATAAATGTTTGCTTATGTGAAGAATGAAGGTAAAATTTGGCCATGCTTCCTAGTATTGCTTTATTTAGAATATGGTTTCATGTACATAACATTGGACCTTCATAAGCCTTATGCATGGGCTTGTTTTGGACATATAATGTCAAAAGTTTTTCAATATGCCATGGTAAATGACAAGGTTTGTCTTGGCATGAAGTGTTTTTAAAATATGCAAGATCATCTTTGCAAAAAACTATCACTTGAACTAAAACGTCTACGAAAGGTAGATAGGAATGGAACCTTGCATGTGTTGAAAGTGATTTGCAAAAATGAAATCCCTAGTCAAGACTCGATTTGCATCAAAAGTGATATTGTTTTAAGGACTCTAAAATATGTTGTTGCCATTAACTTATACTGTGGTCAATAGTCACTACATTTGCAAGCTAGGGTTCCTAATGGGCCTATGTGGGCTAAAGTTCAAGTAATCACTAAGATTTTAAACCTTGTGATTTAACAATTCATTTTGAAGGGACAAAAGGGTTATTAGCTTTTTTATAAAGGTGTATTCATGATTGGGGCACCAAAAAGGAATGACCTATTTTTAAAGAACTACAAAGGACAACTTATTTATTTTACAATATTATAGTTGTAGTGGATTGTCGTATGCCAATAAATAAAATGATGTCTTGTTAAATTAATAAAAATATATTAAAATAATTTGGATACTATGTAAATGTCATTTTGAGTCCTGTAAACTAATTATATCAAGTGTTTAAACTATAAATTTTTTTAAAAAAAATCAAAAGGAATACATAAAGTCACACAATTGATTTCAAAAAATTTGTACAACAAAAACATGCCCTTTTCTATGAAAGTAAGTGTTCATTGGATAACTTGATGAAAAACCAAATCATAAAAAAACTTCAAAGTTTGAAAATTTTAAAGGAAAGGGTTGCAAGGCAAATGACTCATTTTTTAAACCATTTGGCAAAAAAATTATGTTCAATGGGTTCAAAACGTTTAACTTTAGGTGCAAGTCACATATGTAGAAAATAATCTTGCCAAAAAATATGTTTAGTTGTCTATTGAAACTCATTTTGAAAATTTCAATGTTTATGGCTATAAATCAAAATATTGATCACAATTATGTATGAATGTGAAAACGCATCATTGTCACATGTATTATCCTAAATTGGACTATTCAATTTCTCTCACTTAAATTTGTTTCAAGTAAATATTATTTGCAAAAAGTAACCCCACAAAAGTCTTGGAATTTCCTTTTTTCTTTTTTTGGAACCCCAACCTTAAATAAGCTCATGATGCTTTAAATGTTGCCATTACCATATTTTTGAAACTTCATGGGGAGTTTTTTTTATAGGATAGTAGTTGTTACCCCCTTATAGCGTGGAAAATTTGATTCAAATTTTTTTTTTAATATTCAAGGATGGTAAGGAGGTGGTGATTGTCTTGCAACCCTTTTTATTTTCCTTTGCAACATATGGGCACTAATGTGGGACCCAATGAGACCTTAGGTGTTATGGGGGAATATAATGTTTCAAGGAATACATTAGGTTTGAAAGAACCAAGGTTATGTTAGAGGACTATCACAACAAGGTCTTCATTCTAATATTATATCATTTTTTGAATTTAAGACATATAGTTGCACCTTCACTAAATTCAATTTTGCTTAATGATTCCATGTTTGGGTTTCCTTCTTCACATGAAGAAGCAAGTGAAGGTTTGTTGAAATTAGAGTTATTTTGTATTGTGCCATTGATGCATCTATCGAATATATGATTTTTTAAAATTGTTGTGGAAGGAACATGAAAACAAATTTCCAAATGTTGGGTTTCTTGGCCTAACATGTCTTGGGCATTCCTAGTTCACAAATTGAAACAAAGTATATTTTCAACATTAAAAGTGTGATCATAAGCTTGGGGTGATGTTAATTTGATGTGGAAAACCATTAACATGTTAGTCATGATAGAAAAAAACTAGCCAAATGATGCTTGATGTGACTATTATGTTGAAGACAATAACATTGGGGTGTAACCAAAAAGGGGGGCGTAACAATTATATCAAACATCATCATAAGCATTTGTAAACACAAACAAAGATTTGTTTATGAAACTAATTCATCAATTACAAGACCTTGTGTTCCAAGCTTTTTCATATATTTTATGTTCCAATTTAACTTAACTATAAACTTTAACCAAATAGCATAGGATGGATTAGATCCCTCCAAATCTCCTCTCATCAAGCTAATATGATCTTTTCATGTGACATAGAAGACAGACAATATTTAAACCCCACACAAAATCCCCATCCTACTTACAACATACTCACAATAACAACCCACATTCATTATCTTACAATAACAATTTGGAAAACATTAACAAGAATAATGTCCCAATTGCCCAATAACACCATCAATTGATCTCTTTTACATCCTAATATCTTCCCAATGGCTAACATCTCTACTCAAAGCTCCCATATTCTAAGTTCTTGATTTCCCCATGCATGCATAAAACTACAATTCAAACAAATAATCAAACATACTTGACTTGGATAACAAATGTCACAAGTAGTTCATATTTGATACCCTAGAGCCTCTCATTAGCTCCATCTATGCCTTAAGGATCATTTGATTCCATCTACATGTTCATCAATTTTCCTTTCCAACATAAATCAAAAAAATTGACACACATGTATACATAACTTCACACCATGACATTCTTCCCTCCAATGTGGCTACAACATGGATCACAACACCAAAAGAAAAACATCAATCTTCCTAAAAAAATCAAAATGTAGATTGGGTGTTTAGCTTATCCAAGATGCAGCTACTTATTCTTATCATCCACTAGCTTCACTTCACCACCAACCACAACCACACACCAAAAAAAAAACACAACAAACTAGGAAAATTCCTAAAACATCATTCCTTCATAAATCAACGCCATCATTGTTACAACCTTTAAAAATAGTGGTGCATTCACTTGAATGATAAAAGACAACAAGAGATAGTTTTCAACACTTAGACAAAGACAAGTGAATTTCTATTCACACCACAAGCCCTAAAAGAATAGTTGGATACAATTTCGAGCTATAGGGGATTTCTTTGAAATTGCCACAAATTTTGTGGAATACCACATTGCCTTGGAATTTGTGGCAATTTCAACTAGGTTGAAACTAATAATGTGCAAAAATAAAATTGTAAACAGTATTGCAATATGCATTGAAGGAAACAAGTCTTGCAACGTTGTGATGGAAAATGGCAATGTTGTGTGGTTATTTGAATTTTGATTCTTTAAAAAATTAAAATCAAAGAATCACTGATTTTAGTTTTTCAAGATAAAATCAAAGTCAAAGAATCATTGGTTTCGGTTATTTCAGAAACATCAAAGAATCATTGGTTTCGGTTATTTCAGAAACATCAAAGAATCGACAATTTGCATCAAAGAACCGATGGTTAGAAAGGTAAGTTTTTGAAATTTTCAGAATTTTTGAGAACTGAGGTTCTATACCAGAACAAGTTTTTTCATTGTCGATAATGTGACTTGTGTGAATGGTTTTTGTGTGTAGAACAATCCACTTCAGTGAGTAATTTTCACACTTTTCCATCTACAAGACCTTGGGAGGGGTAAATAGTCCATCAAACCTAAACGGCCAAATATTCATTGCCATCTTGCAAAAAGGTTGTGGGTTTTTTGATTCTGCTACAGGTCTACCTACTATTAGTTTGGTCTTGGGCTGGTGTGAGACTCTTGGGATCTAAACTTCGTTTTCTACCTCTCTTGTCTTTTTGCTTCCTTGTAATAAAGTTGGGCAGGTTTAGGCTACCCACTTCGTGATGATTCATTATGGGCATTCTTCTAAGCCATGTGGGTGTTCACCTACCAGCTACTGATTTGTGATGGGTGGTTCTACCTTACATCATCATTTGTATTTTGCTTCGCAAGGAAGAAAGACATTCAAGGAAGAAATGGTGTTCACGTTGCTTTTCAAGCACATCCTGGTTAGCACATCATAACACACTCGATTTTAAAGCACAACAGACCCAATCTGACAAGCCTGTTGGCACCCTCAAGTCAAGCTCATAATGCACTCCTAAACTTTGATTTTGGTGTTAGAAGAGGGTCCCTCTATATCCATGAATGATGCCTCTTGTAGGTGCGGAGGCACCTTTCACCAACCAATAAGGTACCTTATTTACCACCTTGGACCTATTAGAAGGCCCTTTACTTATAGGCGTAAGATACCTACTCCATTACACCTTGCCCAGGCCTCTCTTATGCCCCTCCCTGAGGCATATTACCCTACACTTAAGACCACACTTATTTTATCTCAAAATATTCCTCCAGTGGTTTTTCTCACAATTTTTTGTCTTTTTCTTACCAAGAAAATTGGGAATTTGTGTTTTTTCTGTTGTAAATTCAACTAATTTTGCTAAATTTTTGGAAGAATTCACCAAATTTTCAATATCACAAAACTGATGAGGGGAGGGAACTATTCCATTGTTCCTTCCTTGAAAGGATTGCCATAATTGATACATGCAATTATGAAAAATAGTTCCAATTGTAAATGAACTTAAAATTCAAGGAATTAAAAGTCTAGTTAATATATTTACTTTGGATCGTCGATCCCTCCCTCGCCATTCATCGGACTGATTGAATCGCGACACGTAGCAAATGGCCGTTAAACCCTGCCCAAGAAACCAGCAGTTTCGGGAGTTGGCGGAGCCGGCGATACCGGTCCGCCGACGAAGCGTTGAGAGGCCGCAGCAGCAGCCGCCTCCTCGCGCGCACTTCCGCCCTCGTCCTTGGCTCTTCTTCATTCCAATCGTCTGCAAAAATGGAGGCCATAACAAAAACAACAACAACAAAGGGAAAAAAAAGTCGCACCATTTGATTCTCGAACGACTTCTTCATTTTCTTGAAAATAAGTTTTCAGGCTGTTTCTTTTCTCGATTTTTTAATTTCTAAAATTTGTTTTTGGTTTCAATGGTCATCAATGTTTCTTGTTCGTGTCTTTGAGCCCCCTTTGATGGTCTTTCGATGTCATGTTTCTTTGCGTGCCTGTTGGTTGTAGAATTCAAGCTGCATTGGTTTTTTTTTTCCCCTGAAAGCTCCAAGAATTTTTCGTCGTCGTCGTCTTTGTCCTCGATATTCGCTTTCCTCGAAGTTGTTGCAGGTTTTCCTTTCCTTTCTCCCATTGCTCCTGGCGTTGGAACCTTGGAAGAAGGAGAGTTTAGCAAATGGAATTCTTTCTTGGATCGTTGAGTTTTTTCTCTGTTGATCCTTGACGGACCTTCTCAATTGCTGTCGATTTCAGCTGGACATCAAGGAGACATCTTGTAGAACCGTGATGATCCTCGTTATCTTATAAGATTCAAGGTTCTTGCGTGCTCAGTATCCAAAAGCTGGGAGCCGGTTCCTGGCGTAATATCTGTTGCTTTTTGCTCGGTTTGCGCTTCAACAACTTTCTTCGATCAGCAAGAAAATATCAGAATGGAACGCTCTCTCTCGTATGATGGCTCCTTGCAGCATGCATTTCTTTCATCATTTTGATCTCTTGCATTGCACCTTAGTGAATCATGCTGTACGCTCTCAACATAATAGCTTTTCTTGCGTTTGTAGTTGCGTTTTCCAGATTAGCCTGAGCTTTTTCTGTTACCTGGCCTTCCGCCATGCTTTTGCACCATGGAACTTGGAAGCACTCATCTTCGAGACTATGAACGGAAGGTCTGTTTGGACAGCCTCGACATTGCCTCTATCAGATCGCCATTCCTTTGAGCATTCCCATCAGTAATCTCATGCTCTGGATAGTCTTAGCGTGTGTGATTGATTTCTTGAGTGTCTAGCTCGTGAAACATCCTGAGTAGTTGCCGGAGAGTTCAAGCTAAAAGCAAGGGAGGCTCTCTGCTTAGTCGAAATTTCACAGCTTATATGCCAGTAAAGCTTTGAACAGTTTTTGCTGGTAGGGTTTGGAGGGTCACTGGTTGTGAAGCTCAAGATTGTCTCCTGGATGGTGATGAGAGATAGGGGTTTGAACACAGAGAAGAGCAATAATGGATCTTCTTTGTCAACAGATCAGCTGAGTGTAGTCATCTTCTCCAAAGGTACACTCAGGTTTGGGGCCCTCAAGACATGGAGTGCAACTTGCATGGGAAACCTAACCTCAGATCAGCATTTGCCAGCAATACACTTCCTGCACATGTGCATGAAAGAATTTTTCTTTCATTAATCTGAAATTTCTCCTCTGTGTTACGATATTCCAACTGCATCCTTCCAACTTGGGAGCCAATGGAGTGCACTCTATGGTGGAAGGAGGATCAAAAGCTTTGCATTTCTGGGATCAATTTCAAAACAGTTTACCTAGATCGAAGGCATCCTTCAATTCAGTGAGTACCTGAGTTGAAGTCAAAGACTGGGAAGAACATTCATGATCTGATCTGTGCATTACAGACAGGAGGTATTGCTACCAAATGGAAGTGGCAAATTGCAGTAAGATCACTGGCAGCATCACATAGCCTTCACCAAGTTGCTTTGATAGCTGCTGGTTGTATCTGTCCTCTATGATGAAGCAGGTGAGACACACTCGTTCCAGAGATGAGAGAAATTGCCACAATTACAGTGTAGGCTGAGGCAATACTTGCTTGTGCTAGCATTTTGGTCAGCAATGGTAATAGCAAGGACACTATAGGTGCTGCTGGTGCCATTCCATTTCTTTGTGACCTCTTTCAGTAGCCTATGTTCTCTATCATTGACACATAACTCAGTACTAAAGCTCTGCTCTTGAAACATTACTGGTGCAGATCTGTGCATTATGGTTTCCTTGAAAGTTTATCTTCTAGCTTTGGCGTTGTAAAGAGTTTACAGCCACTATTATACTGAGCCTGTGTAGACTGAACCCCTGTACTGTTTTTGACTTACTGCTCTAAAGGTTTGATGCGGAAATTTACAATCCAGCAGTGGCAAGCTACCAGAAGCAGGAAATGGTACCTTTTCTCATCCTAGCAAGAGATCTGGGTGCTTGAACCTTGTCCTGCTCTCCAAGAATGAAAAGAATAGAAGCCATAGTTGCAATGCAAGTTTTGCCAATGCTGGGTGTGTATGACTGGTCAGCTTTGATAGGTATATGAAGGTCTATGTGTGGTCAAATGTGTCAGTGAGACACATTTTGGGGACGATAAGGCAGAGAGAGGAAGGGGCTGGACCAAATAGGCGAAGTGTACATCTACATGTGTTTTGGTTGCTCTGCTGATGTAATGCTTCTGAAGCAATGGACAAACTCTGTAAAGTAGAGAGAGAAAACATAGGAAGTTTTTGTTTCATCTAGGAAGAGTGTTTTTCAACTGACAGACCAGCAGTTGCTGCCAATGTGTTAGCCAAACTGGCTACTGGAAACATTTTGCAGAAAGGAAGCAAAAGCTGTGGTTGGAAAGAGGGAGCTCTCTGCCTGATCAAGCATGGACTACCGAAAGCTAGGGAAACAGCTGCAGAAGCAGTGGCCAACTTGGCTTGAATGGTCTGGAAAAAAGCTAAAATTGTACAACAGTGGGGGCATAGATTGTTTGTTGAAAATGGTGGGAAGGTAGCATATTACAGTCAGAAGGAGATGCAGTATATGTGGCAATAAATGTCCTCAAGGGCTCCTTGGAATAACCTCTATGAAGCCAAAAGGAGATACAGCTGGGAAAGAGCGTCCAGCATTATCAAGGCCTGTGCTAGTTCATGGAGTCATGGCAGCATGTCTGTCCCTGGAAAAACGTTTCGGTACAATCAACCCACCCTTGCATACCTTGCAGACAATGGTTATGTCTGAGCTCACAACATCTTTTGTACCTCCTCTCCTACCTTGGAGCAGCCCTCTGTATTCAAGCTGATGCAGTACCTGGATCCCATCCTAAGAAAGCTTCACTATCTATGTGGTGGAGCGAAGAGATCAAATTCTACACTGTTGTGTATTGATGCTTGAAGCACGAAACTGATGTGAGCTTCTTCTACAGGAGAATCTGGGATCCACCTTTCTCCATACTAATATGAAGGCAATGCAATTGGCATCCTCTGATGATAAAGAGGAACTGTTGCTCCTGGTGTCTGGTTAAAGTTTGGAGAAGGCCTGCTCATCAAAGCCTTCATCCCACAGGTTATGGTGATGAAGGCAGACAAAACATGAGGGATCAGTCCAGGTAATGTTTGCAGTCTGCTGCAGGAGGTATATTGGCTCTTGTCGATGCACTTTTCTTCTAATCCAGGTGCTCAAGAGTTTGCTGCTGTGGTACTGATGCTTGTGGCCTCCCAGGGAGCCTTTGAAGCTAAAGCAATTAATTTGAAATGCATGTGCAATCCCACCTGGGTATCCTGTATCCCAGGGTTTCATACCATCTTTTCAGATGGTTGAAAGGATCTTGGACGCTAAGATTAGATTGTTGAAGAGTTCAGTAAATGGCAATTTCTGTTAAATCTGTGGCAAATCTTGGAGGTGCTCTTTGGGCATATGGCAAGTTCAGAAACAGTGAGCATTACAATGGATTTTTCTTGAGTCTGCAGCTATTCCAGAACTTCTGAGGTTGTAACAACTTCAATGTTGGCAATACAGTAAGTGAAGAACTCTGTTATGTGGGTAGGCTTCTGCAGCTAGGGTATTGACAGCTGCCAGTGGCAAACATGGGTGCCAAAAAGAAGAGACTGGACACCATTTGAATTGACCGTAACTTACTGCTTCTGTAGCTCTTTGCAAGGGAGATTGAGGTCAGTGAACCAAATGGGAACACTGCAAAGTCCAATTCTGTGTTGTTGAGTGCAATGTTTTTTAAACCCTCATAATCAGCTACTTTCAGCACATCACTAATCCAGCTAGCCAGATGCATGACCAACACAGCATTGCAGGCGGGCAGAATTGCATCACTAGTCCAGGTTATTAAGAGTGACACTTGTACCTCAGTCTATGTCTCTCAAAGGTATGTCTTCATGCACCAGCCATTATCTGGCACAATCATTAAATGTGTGCAACTCATAAGTAATGTCAAGCCTAAGTAGTTCAGCTCTTACACCATCCCAAGATTGTGACACGATTGGTTCCTGACCATTTCAATAAGAGTGGAGGATGCTTGGAATCTCCTATGGCTCTTTAAAGTTTTGAAAAACAGAATTCTTGTTGCTGATGAAGCTTGCGATGGTGCACTTGTGAGGCTATCAGGCTTAACTATCCCTGCTTCAAAGGTGGTGAGGGCATCTAGGTTCATGATAATGAAGCAAGCTCAGCAAAAAACTGGAGTCACATGATCTGTGGATATACAACAGGAAGGAGGATGAGGACCTGTGGAAATCCTTGCAACAGATTGCAAGGAGCTAGAGGGAACCAAGTTGGAAATATCCATAGCACAGTTATAGCTGCACTTGGCAATCTGGTATCAAGCTTACCCCAACGTTGGTGTGAGATTATTGTCCTGGAGTAATCCAGCTAACCAATCTCTTCCAGCATCAAGCAAGCCCAAAAGAAAAATGGGAGCAGTCACTAATACCAATACTGCTAAATAATTTGGTTTCCAGATTGAGCTGCTGAAGGACATGGAAGTGGAGCACTGGTGCTTTGGTTGTGTGCTGAAGGGGAAGCAGGGAAGACTCAAGGCTTTTCAATCGTTGATGTACAAACTGTTACATATGAGTGCTCTTGGAGAACATGCCACCTGAGTACGGTAATCTAATCTACAGGACCTGTTTAACATCACAGCAGCTCAGGCAGAAGTGGTGGACAATGAACAGGAGGATTTTGACGACCAGAGGCAAGAACCAGCAGAAACAGACCACAATACAATATTTCAACAATCATGCAATGACCACCAAGCAGTTGGAAGTTGCAGACAATCATCACTAGTTGGAATGCCTCAAAACCTGTGCCTTTAAGCCATACATATGATGCCTGGTATTTTATCCAAGTGTGGAGGTCACTTGTGAAGACCTCCGTTACGGCAGGTCAACACACTCAGCAACTTGAGGGAAAATAAAAGCTGAGCCTGTTTTTGACTTGTTGCCAGCAAGCTCACAGAGGTGCCATTTGTTGAACAATCTGGCATGGCCAAAGAAGCTACAGTAAGAATAATGAGACATCTTCTGCAACCTGATGTTGTTCAGAACAGTCTGTGAAAGGGCCAGAACTCTTGCTTCAATATCTACTGAAGAAACTGCTTTGGCAATTGCAATACAGAGTTACTCTCAAGATGACGTCAACAACTTCTCTTTTCCAGAGCAGGCATATGCTCAACAGCCAGTAATCAGCCTGTTGGTGAACAAACACAACAATATCTTCCTCTGGAGCACCTAAATGGTCTTGCAAAATACCAAAGACAACCTACACAACCTCAAAAGATGTGATGAATTCCTCACACAACCCTTTAGATACAGGGCCTGCTTCAGAGGAAGGGATCTCCTCATGGCTTGATTGGTACCTGCATGCCATGGTGTGATTCAAACATGCATTTGCATTTGCTGACTCTCCATCTGGCATTATTCCACTTTTGCTGTCAGTCACACATTGTCGAGAATGGCAAAGCAACAGACTACACATGTGGACAATGAAGTGAACAACAAGTGTAAAGAGGCAAGACCAGGCAAATGCCATGATGCAAAGCCCATCTAACATGTACATCTCCAATATAACCTTGTCGTCTCATCTCAACAAAACATCAGTGAAGCCACCATTCTCTTTTGTTCATTCATGAGTGATAGCCTGCAACACTAGAGCATCTTCAGGCAGCAAAACAACCGTTGCACAACCAACAAACTCCTGACAGTGGTAGACAGTACCATTTTCAATCCACCTCAAGATTTGAATCCAGACCATGACTTTAAACTTTGAATTCCAAATCAATGGTTTCCAATGTTTCAACTTTACTTACCTAGAAGAAGGTGAACTAGTGTTTAAAAAAAAGGCTGCAAAAACTAGTGTCGAAAAACTAGGCTGGAAAAGCTTACATGATTGAATGTCTCTGAATACCGGGAAAAACAACTGAACAGAGCTGCCATAAAGGCCTACAATCAACATACTGAAAATCTTGTCTTTTTTGAAATGTGATACAAGAGTTTGTCAGAAGATTTATGTCACTAGATGCAAATCCATCACAAAGGTGTGCTATCTTGGGTCTTCAATACCAGAGCCATCATCCTCCGCTGCTGCAGTCTTGGGTCTTCTATACCAGAGTCTTCTTCCCTCCCCCACACACCGCTTCTAACTCCCTATACACACAATTTGCTTCTGTCTCCTCTATCTGGCATTCTGCAAATTTCACCTCATGACTGCTTGACTCTTTCTTTTTTCCATGGAGCAAAACCCACCCTTCACAAGGGGTGGGTATTTCTTCAATTTGTTCATACTTCTTGAGTCCTTGAATCTTTGCTTTGTTAGGGTGAGGTTCACCGGTACCAAGTCAAAAATCGCCTGCCACCCTCTCATGAAATACTCACTTGGATAAAAAAAATCCCAAACCCCATCCTTGCAATCTACTTCTATCTCTATTCCTTTTCCTATCTCTCTGTGTCTCTCTCTCCCCTCAACTCTTTCCCAAACTTTTTCTGCTCTGACAACAACAGTTGGGTCCAGTTCAGCAGCAAATCTGGATTTGGAGCTCACTAGATCCTTATGTGTGGTAGGTAGGTAGGTAGTGTGGGATCCATCCTTGATTCATTATCACTTGGTAACAACACACTCTTTTATGGTTTGCGGCAGACCAAGAGGTGCATAGGGCTGAAGATGCCAGTCTCACCACCCCGGGTTAGATGCAATGCAGTCTTGAACAACATTTCATGCACGTCTACAACACCTTGGGGTGCAATGCCTAGAAAAGACAAAAGAGCAATCACTACGTGGTTGCGGTAATAAGCCAGTCTACCCATCTTCAGCCTCTTCCACCAGGGATGAGCAGGGGCCAATGCTAAGTCTCTGTCCTCCAGCACTTCAAATCCGGCTGCCTTGGCAATCTCTCCCACTTCCTTGTAACTCCGTAACCCGGGAAGAGCATCGCCGTGCTCAATGCCATGTATGATTTCCACATGCTCGGGATTGTCAGCCCTAAACTTGGGAGTCGTCACCCACTCGTAGGTCACGTACAGATGCCCCGGTTTCAGCACCCGGAATACCTCGGCGTACACGTCCCGCAGCACAGGCGCATGGCAAGTGGCTTCGATGGAGTAAGCGCCATCGAAGCTATTGTCTTCGAAGGGCATGTGCATGAAGTTGCCGCACACGACTTCGCAGAGATAATCTAGTCCCGCCTTCTTGTTATGGCTTCGCGCGCGAGCCACCTGATAATCATTGATGGTGATTCCAGTGACATGCGACTGCGAGTGCGCAGCAATTGCACGCATGGGTCCACCCACCCCACACCCGACGTCCACCACCCGCTGTCCCGGTTTCAGCTGCAAAAGGTCCGCCACCATCTCCTCGTGCAACCGTGTCTCATCCCGGTGCGACTTCCCGGGCACGGCCGGCGAGAAATGGAAGCTCTGTCCCCAACCCCATTCGTAAATATCAGTCACCAAGTTGTAGAAAGTATCCACCAGCTTAGGCACATTCCCAGGAGTCTCGATCTGTTTCGGCTTCTCGAAGAACGCCGCGTACGTGTGATAGTGCGACTTCACTTGCTCCCGCGTCAGACTCCCACCACCAAGCTCCACTGCACGCTTCCCTCTCTGTTCCGCCGCTCCCGCAATGCATAGAGCGTAGTAAGCCCCGACGGCTATCAAGCCTGCAAGACCCACCATGGCCCATCCGACCACACTCCCGCCTTCCATTCCTTCCGCACCCCAGTCCTGCTCACCCCACTCTCCTCAACCGTCCACCCTTCTTTTTCCTCCTGCTCCTTCCCTCCGTGCAGAGCTCTACTAACGCAGTCCCACACGCATGATTCTGCTCCGCCACCAACTACGCGGACACAATAGCCTGTCGCCAGGCATTCACGCTCCAAAGTTCTCGAACGCCACCACGAAGAGAGAGAGAGCAGCAGCAGCATCGACGACGCCAGCAAGAGAGCGGCGCGCGTGCAAGGAGGCAGAAGAATGGCAGGGCGGCAGTCCTACGACCAACCCTAGTATCTATGTTCAAACTAGGCTAGGCCCTGAAGGACGCTAAGTGCTCGGCGCAGCGCCCATGACGCCATTGTCCCCCATGTACCATCCACATATCCATGGATGCATTTACCATGTAGCCATGTTATGCATTACCATGGATGAAGCAGCCATGGGTCCATGGTGCATTACTGCATAGCTATATCATGCATTATCATGGATGCATTTTCCATGGATGCATTAGCCCAGTAGCCATCGATACATTTGCTATGTAGCCATGGATGCATTAGCCCTGTAGCCATGGATACATTAGCCCAGTAGCCATTGATACATTTGCAATGTAGCCATGGATGCATTAGCCCTATAGCCATGGATACATTTGCTATGTAATCATGGATGCATTAGCATGTAACCATGTCCAACTAATATTTTGTGTGGGTATAATTTTTAGTGTAATATACCTCAACATTATTTCAACAACAAGTCGTAAATGCATCGTTCATTTCAAGGCGGCTTGGCACAGGTTTCCACGCACAAGCAACACAAGTTCTGAAATAAACCAACATAGAAACATGCCATGTTTCCATGACAACCCAACGTTTGTTTCAGCCGGTTGGAAATCGCACGCCATGAAACATGAACCTCAAAACTTGAACCTTGAAACTTACCACCCACAAGTAGCCCAACATGCATTTCGATGCTCAAGTAGCCCAAGCCCTCGAAACATATCCCCACCAAAACATGTAACATTTCAAGAGCTATGTTTTGACCCCATGCACCCATCTTCCATGTTCCCCCCTACAATCCCATCCATGCCCCATGACCCATCCATGAAGCTTTAGACCTTTTTCAACTTCACATTATCATTGTGTATTTTTTCACCAAACTCTGATGTCTTCATCACCGCTCCCCCACTAGATATTTACTTAGGGTTTTGATAACAAAAAGAGCTCATGGTGACACTAGGGAAGCTCTATCTTTTCACGCACATTAGATTGTTCATCATGTTCTTATTTGCAACTTTCTTCACTTTCATTTTTCCTTTCAAAGCACAGCAATGTTGTGCATGAATAGTTTTAGGAACCAATAGCATGTCTTGTTTCACCCTATTGAAACTTCTTGATGTTTGCAAGTGGATATTGGTTTTTATATTGTTTCTAATAATTAACACATGTTGTGTCAAAGGTTGAAAAATTGCACACCAAATATTTCCTCACAAAGAGGACAAGTTTACCACTTTTATCGTGTTCATTTCTTGCATTGTTTCTTTGGGTTTGCGTTGTTCTGTTCTTTGTCATTGTCTTCTTGTTCTCTACTTGTTCATTTCCCACTTGTTGTTTGGGTTTCCGATTTTTTTGCAACAATCCACTTTTATCATGTTCATTTCTCGTGTTGTTGGGTTTGCATTGTCTTCTTGTTTGTTGTTGTCTTCTTATTGTCTATTTGTTCATTTCCTTCCTGGTTGTTTGGGTTTTTGATTTTTTGTGTTTCTTTAAACATTTTTTTGCAACAATGAAGTTGTTTCTTGAGTATGGATACTAGGTTATAATCTTGTAGTGCTTCTCCCACAACTTTTAGGTGTTCCTAAATAATGTTTTGGAGTTTTCCATATGTTACTTGTGAACATCCAAGTGCATTGGAAGCAATCTCGCAAAAATGTAAGTTGCAACATTCCTAAACAAGGGAAGTATGGGTTCCCTTCTTGTTTCCAATTAAGTGAGGTGATTCGACAAAATGTAACATTCAAATCATGACCAACTACAATAGAAACATGTTCTAATTACATGTTTCAACATGTTTGTAGGTTTTAAATTTTTGTACACATGTTTCGACTATCCAATGAATGGTAATTTTCAAATTCCATTTGGTTTAGGGTTTAACCCATGTTTCAACATCTTTAAAGATTTTCTATTTTTGTACACAAATTTTGACTATCTAGTTGAATGGTAATTTTCAAATACCATTTGTTTCAAGTTTTAACCCATGTTTTTAACTAGCTTTTTGTACATAGATTTGTTATGTTTTTTGTTTTAATCCTATAAACTCTATAAGAAAAACTCTATAGTGATTAACAGAAGGTAGGTGGATGTTTGAAAGAAATGTTATGGTCTATCTGATACATTGCCTTCAAACATCCAACTGCTATCTGTTGACCATTATTTTATATATGTTTTTGGTGAACAAAGCCTTGTTATCCTATTGTAGTGTTCTTCCCCCAACGCTTGGGTGTTCTTGGAGAATTTGAAGGTTAACATCAACTTACCCTCGAACATCCAAGAGCATTGGGTGATGTTTTACAACAAGGTTACATTGGTGGCTCTATTGTATTGATTCAAAAAGTCATCTAGAACATACTCTTAGAATATGAAAAAAAAATTAATAAACATGTTTTGAAACCTCTGAAACATGGTAAATTTTTTATCAAAACCATATGAACCATGTCTCACGAAGCTTGAGAAGTAACAAAAAGATCAGAGTATTGGAAACATAAAAGAAAAAATTGTAGAAACTTGTTATACAAAGTTGAAAAAGGAAATAATGCCATAAACATGACATGATATAAAATATGTTTTTCGGAGGAACATAAATAGGAAAAACTAATATAAATTTATAAGAAACATGATAAAAACATGAAAGAAACATATTTTTTGAAACTTTAGGAATATCAAAACTTAGAAACCCTCGAAACATGACACAAAACATGATAGAAATAGAAACCTTGTTGTCGAAACCATGTTAGGATCATGCTTATGTACAATGTTCTTCCAAGTAGTTTTAAAACATCACCTCTTGGAACAAGCGGGTGCTTGTTACCCATATTGTGAAGACATCTCTTACAATTGATGGGACATATTACGATCTAGACCTTGGGTTTGCAAAACATCCTACAAAACATAAATTCCGAAACTTAAATTGATGTTAGGAACGTATGACACATTATAGAAATAAAGAGGCTTCTTTCTTACTCTATGATAAATGTTTTATTCTAATTATTGGTCAATAATTGTATATGATAGGTGTAATGTTGATTTGAGAGAAACATGATAGAAACATAAAATTGACCCAAGATAATGATCAAGTATATAAAAGATGTAATGTTGTTTTAAAAGAACTTCATGAACATTTTTTTTTAATTTTCTGATGAATGTGTCATTCTAATGAGCATTAATTAATTCATACATTGAATATTCATAATGTTCTTCAACCACCACATTTTGGAACAAACCGTTGCTCACTACTAACATTCTAGAAGTATATCTTACAATTGATGGAATTTTGTATTTTATGGATTACATGTTTAGAAAATATCCTCCGAAACATGATAAAAACATGTTTATCGAAACTAAAACTAGTTCTAAGAACCTATGAAACATGATAGAAACATAGAAATTGACCCAAAACAATGATCAAGTATATAGTAGATTTAATTTTGTTCTAAAAGACATTACATGATGATTAACTTGGTTTTTTTCCTATTTTATTATAACGAATGGTCAATAATACAAACACGAAATATTAATAGTGTTCTTCAACCACACCGTTTAGTAATAGGCCTTTGTTCACTACTAACATTGTAGAGGTATATTTTATAATTGATGGAATTTAGCATGTTGTGTACTACATGTTTAGAAAATATCCTCTAAAACATGATAGAAACATGTTTACCAAAATTAAAACTAGTTCTAAGAACCCACACATGATGGAAACATAGAAATTGACCCAAGACAATGATCAAGTATATGGTCGATTTAATGTTGCTTTGAAAGACATTACATCATCACTAGCTTGCTTTTTTTCATGTTTTATTCTAATCAATTAGTGATAATACATACACTAAATATCAATAATGTTCTTCAACCACATTGTTTAATAAACCTTTGCTCGTTGCCAACATTGTAGAGGTATATCTTACAGTTGATGGAATTTAATATGCTATGGACTATGTGTTTGGAAAATACCTTCGAAAACATGATAGAAACATGTTGAAACTAAAACTAGTTCTAGGAGCCTATGAAACACAATAGAAACATAGAAATTGACCCAAGACAATGATCAAGTATACGATAGATTTAATGTTGCTCCAAAAGACATTACATCATGACTATTTTTTTTTTCATGTTTTATTCTAATGAACCATTGATAATATAAACACTGAATATTACTAATATTCTTCGGCCACATCATTTAATAACAAACCCTTGCTCACTACCAACATTGCAGAGGTATATTTTAAAATTGATGGAATTTAGTATGTTGTGGACTACATGTTTGGGAAATACCTTCGGAAACATAATAGAAACATGTTGAAACTAAACTTAGTTTTAAGAACCTACAAACCATGATAGAAACATAGAAATTGACCCAAAACAATGATCATGTATATGGTCGATTTAATGTTGCTCTAAAAGACATTACATCATGATTAGCTTATTCTAATGAACAGTCGATAATATAAACATTGAATATTAATAATGGTTTTTAGGCACCACATTTTGGAACAAATCATTGTTTGGTTCTAATATTGTAGAGGTATTTCTTACAATTAATGGAATTAACTATGTTGTGGACCATGTGTTTGGAAAATACCTTCAAAAACATGATAGAAACATGTTTATCAAAACTAAAATTAGTTCTAGGAACCTACTAGACATGATAAAAACATAGAAATTGACCCAAGATAGTGATCAAATATATGGTTGATTTAACGTTGCTTTGAAAAACATTACATCATGACTAGTTTGTTATTTTCATGTTTTATTATAATGAATGGTCGATAATACAAACATTGATTATTAATAGTGTTCTTTAGCCACCACGTTTTGGAACAAAACATTGCTCAGTTCCATTATTTTAAAGGTATTTCTTATAATTGATGGAATTTACTATGTTGTGGACCATGGGTTTTGAGAACATGGATATCCGAAACTTGAACCTTTGAAACTTGGATTCAAAACATGAACCTTTGAAACTTGGACCTTTGAAGTTTCAATGTTGAAGTTCCAAAGCTTGAACTTCTAAAATGTTAACCTTTGAAAGTTGCAATTTCTTTTTTATCAAAAAAATGATGGTTTCTCATTAGTAAAACATTGTTAGGGATCACTGAGGTGTGACTTCCAAAACATGATGCTTCAATGGTGAGATGTCCTCTGAGGTATCCACATCTACCATATTCACATTTATTTTCACATCCTTTGGGTTATGTTCTATTTCAAATGTTTGTGTGATGTGAGTTTTTTCTTTTTTGATGTGTTCTTTCTCCGACCTTTCTAATTGATTTTTTTCATGAATTTGGATGCCTTAGCTAGTGGTAGCAAGGTTGGACGGTGCTACCAAGGATAACATTGTTGGAGCACCTTCAATTGTGAGCTAAGCCGAGAACAAGGAAACACATCTTTGTTTTACCACCTTGTCCAAAGTAAGCAAAACTTTGTGGGGGAGACTAATTGAAGCATCTAGAACTTGAGGCACACTTGAACACAAATTTATCCATCCCATGTTTATGTTTTCATGACATTGAACATATCTCCTTATGTTTAGAAATGAAGCTTCCCTTTGTTCTTCATTTGTTTGTTCCCAAATTTCTTGGAATAATGCAATATCCTTGCGCACCATATCTTCTACTGCCTTAATTTGTACAAAAGTAAAAATAATTACATTTCAAATAGAATATTTGGTGATGACATGGGCCTTTCATATGTAGCCTCTATTTCTTCATCCTTAATACCTTCCTGAATTTTTTGTCCCCCAAACAAAAGTTGACCATCTTGCTTTATATATCAATGGCTTTCCGCAAGGTTAAGTGATATTCCCCTATCTTCATCTTTCTAATGGATGCGTTGCTAGTGCCTTGGAATGAGCAGACATAACTAACATCCTTATTGAACAAATGCCAACAAAAGACGTTTACTAACCAAACTTCCCAAGGAACACTCTTGAAAGGTGTTTCTTTCTATAGAAGGTTACCTACAATTATTTCAGCCTCCTTGAAAGAATGCAACCATGGGAGATCAAGCCTCTTTGTTGCAAGTAGGCATTTGTCATTACTAACAATATGCCATAAAGGATTCCAATCCCATTTTATAGCTTCAATTTTTCTTACATTAGTCATATCAAATTCCTTGAGGTGTTTAACAACAAAGCCAAACCTTTGTTGTCTTAATAAATCCTTGTGTTTGTTCTCTACCCCATTGAACCGTTGTAGGCATTTTTTATACTCCAAAAACTCATGTAGAGAATTGGCCTATGATTATGTGTCGCTAGTTTTTAGGAGGAACATTATTTGGGAGACTGTAGCAGCAAATTCATCTCCATGTTTAGCCTGCATTCAACCCAATAGTAAAAAATGTATTAACATCCATATAGCCTACATAAGAAACATATGAAAAATGAATAAGAAATAACGATTAACATGTTACTTAAATCGAGATTCTATGTTATTTAACCAACTCCATTGAAACATGTTATAGGCATGTTTTTGGATATTTGTGGGGGTGATAGAAACATGCCAAGAAGTGGTTATTTGTGGGGTGATAGAAACATGCCCCCTGCCATGTTTTAGAATACATGGAGTGGCTATGTTTTGGGGTATTGAAGCATCTACCATGGTACCTATTGAAAACTTAACAATGGAAAAGAATAAACAAAACTTAGGAAGAACATGAATGTGAAACATAAGGTGAATGAATATATTGGACACAAATCTTTAACCTTAAATGATGTTGAAACATCAATGATGAAAAATTTCAAACACACATATGTATCTAAAACATAAATATGGAGTGAAAGCTGAATTAAGTGATTGATGTGACTACAGATGCATATGTTAAAAATCAAATGTGAATGTGAATGTATTGCAATGGATCAATATGGTAAGAGTAATTGAATACCACTTTGTTTCCTCGCATGAACTTTCCGAATGTGCAATAAGAAACAATGTTGAAGTTTGGATCACGAACAAAGGTACCCAAACTTTTTACAAACTCTTATTTATTTTGCGTTTTTTATTCACAATAAAAAATATTGCACTCCATTAGATGCCAAATGCTTACTGTTTTTATGATTTTCCCAACAAACATTAATTTTAGTTTTGAAAGTTCCCGAAACACAATATCAACCTGTCGTCAAGCTTTAATTTCTTCTTCCTATCTGCACTGTCTCTTTCTGATTTTTTAGGAGTTGATGTTAGAGTATGTAACTCCTCTGGATTAGTACCTAGATTTCTTGATGGCAAGACTTTATTCGAAACATCCATCTATTTTGACTCCTCACTTTTCAAAATGTAAAAACCTTAGTAGGTAAATGCATTTGGAGATGAAACATATTATACCACAAAAACACACCAATTAAAACCTACTAAAACATGGTGATGAACACCATCCAAACATGGCTATCAACATTTGCTAGCTTTTATTTTAAGTTTGCCATCTTTGAAAGTTGAAACATGATCATGTCCGTGAATAAGGGATGAAATTTTTGTAGACATGTTTCGAAACATGATAGTTGTTTAGGAATTTTGTAATTTGCCACTAAAACATAAACTTACCTACTGGTATCGTAACATGTTTATTTGGAACTAATAGAATGTTGAAACATGGAATCTAATTTAGAACAATGATTGAAACATGATAGTTTTGTTGGAAAAGTTTGAAACTTTTGGAATTTCGAGGACATAAAGAAAATTCAGTATATTGAAACATGTTTCACATGAACTAATATGGGCTACTTTTTAATTGAACATTAGAAATTAAACATAGACTTTGCGAACGTTTTACAATTGATAATTGAATATTTTCAAACTTAAGAAAACATTACAATGTTACAAACTCAAATAAAAAAGGTGTGATCCAATACCATTGTGTTGCGATTTCTCCCAAGTGATAGGTTTTAATGAAGTGAAGCGCTTGAGAATCCTCTATGGTTTCAAAACTTGTTTGACTATTTGGCCTCCATGTTTTGTGAAACATTACATATGGACAATAATGAATTCCTTTTGAACTTCATCACGAATCTCCAAGGGTGGGGTTTTTTCCTTCTTGCGCTTGTGTTCAAATATTTGTACTAGTTGTAAAGTTAATGTAGTTGAAGGGTGATTATTCCTTGGTTTTGACAATGCATTCGCCTTCACCCTATATTTTAAAATGTTTCCACCTTTCACAAGATACACACCTCCATTGCATTTCTTAATGGTGGGTACAACTTCAATTTGAAAGGATTCCCTTCAATATCCATAGCTTTGTCACATCCCTTCTTTTGGTGTTCATTAATCCTCATTTTTGAGTTCTTCTTGTAGTCACAATAACACAAATAAACTCCTTCCTATCCTCTCGATAATGACTATGACATTCCTTAAGTAATCGCAACCACTCCTCACGAGTGTAGGTTTCCACGAAAATTATTTTGTTTATTTTCACATTTTCTGCTATAATGTCCATTAGTTCGCTCTTCATGTTTTCTTTCTTCTATTAAGACTAATCTGACTTCTGTGCTAAGAACAATGGAAGATTGAAAGAATGGAGTGCTATGCCTAGATTGCCTTATGCTTGAGTTGGAAGAAGAAAAAAAGCTCGTAGTTATAAAAAGACCAATAAATTATACAAAGAAACTAAATTGTAACTTAACCGAAACCTAGGTGCGCATGTTCGTTCGTTGTGACTATTGACACATGATGCATCTCGTTTGTAATCAATTCCTACCTAAATTTTAAAACCTATTTCATTACTTTCATTAATTGTCCTGACAGTTAGACGAAGTGTGAGAAAGTTGAATAAGGTCTAAAGTGTCATAGATGGGTCATGGGGCATGGATGGGGATTGCATGGGGGAACATGGAAGATGGGCACATGGGGCCAAAACATAGCTCTTGAAATGTTACATGTTTCGGTGGGGATATGTTTCGAGGGCTCAAGTTGCCTACCAAAACTTGACTTGTTTGGGTTTCGAGGTTTAAGTTTTAAGGCTAATATTTTGTGACATGTGGTTTCTAACTGGCTGAAACAAGCACTGGGTCACCACCGAAATATGACATGTTCCTGTGTCAATTTGCTCTAGGGCCTGATTTGCCCGTGCATGAAAACCCAAGCTGGGCCACCTTGAAGCGATCAACACATTTACAACTTGTCACTGAAATAATGTCGGGGTACTCAGCCAGGTGGTGGCCACCCTTTTGGAAATTTGTAAGTTATCAGCCGGTTAAGGGTAATATGTATGGTGGAATAGTTTGGCATCTGTCAGCCAGGTAAGAATATACAGGCAGAACTGGCTCTTCTGTAATACACTAGCTGACAAAGGGTAGACAACTTTAATATGTATGTTTCCCGTTATACTTGTATTTCATTTTTTGAGACCCTACCTGTTGGTTAGGTTAAATTTTGCTTTGTAACATGATCTCCAAATTTTTGAAAAAAAAATTTCACAGGTTTTTACTTTTTACATGTGGATAATGACCAGTATTGTGTGGCTATTTGATTTTTAAATAACCAGTGGTTCTGGTTCTTTAAAAAATTCAGAATCAAAGAATCGATTCCAGTTTTTTGAAAAAAAAATCAGAATCTGAGAACCACTGGTTCTGGTTAAGTCAAAAAATCAAAGAACTGGCAGTTTTCATGAAAGAACCACCAAAGACTTGACGGTTAGAAAGGCAGGTTTTTGGGAAATTTTCAAATGCATTGAGAACCAAGGTTCTATACCAAATTTAAAAAAAAAAAAATTTATACCCCTCCTGGGTAAGTGGGTATATTTTCAGGATGATAATCAACAGGTATCTATAGCAAATTCTAATACCCGCACAACACTGGCAAGGACCCACAGGAGGCTGTTCTGTGAATGGGGGACCTCCGCGAGGCAGGAGCCAAACGTTGGAGAACCCAATACTCATAACAGCCAATTTCAAGGTCCTGAAAGCAGCTCCACCAATCCTGGGTATGAGGCCCTGCAAAAGAATTGGGGGAAGAAAAGTCAAAAATGCATTTGGCTCAGCAAAATGGTTTTGGCTGACCAATTTTCCACAGGATCCTGAGGTTGGTAAAAGGCACAGTAAAGCTTAAAAGGCACAGCAGAACCTAACGTCTGTTGTTGATTGAGGCTGGTAAAAGGCACATCAAAGCGTAAAAGGCACAGCAGAGCCTTACGCCTGTTCTTGATTGGCTAGATAGGTTGATTGGTCAAAGTGGGTTGCTATTGGTACCTAGTTTGCCACCTGTTCAGAGTCCCAGTTTTAGTTTTATGGGTGGGGTTGGAAAAAACTAAATGCCTAACTAAAGTTGGATGTGAGAAATATTTTTGCCAGGTCATGTACTGCGCCCCACAGGGAATCCCTTATTTTGGGCATCCAAGATTAGTTAGTGTAAACTAACTAGGGTCAGTTTCCACATTGACAAAACGAATTATTTTAAGAAATAAGAAATAACTTGGTTTTTAATTTTGAAATTATTATATTTTCATGATCTACTATGATATTGTCATATGAGTAGTGAAATTATTCAAAGTGTATGCTATGTTAATTGTAATGATTTTCAACATGTCAACTTCACGTTTTCACAAAATTTCATTTCGTTATTTTCAGGATTATTTAATGACGAAACTGACCCGAGGGTAATGTATTTACTTTTTTTCCAACCTGACCCATTAAACTAAAACTGGGACTACAAATAGGATGGAGCCATTAATAACAAACTACCTGGACCAATCATTGTGATTGCTCAATCAGAAACAGGGAGAACCAGTCAAATCACTCGTCTTTGACAGCAGTGATTTTTTTCAGTGGTGAAAATTCGCCATTTTGCCTCGTAACAAATCTCAAGCAACTTGGTGAATGGAATTTTTTGATTTTTTGATTTTTTTTAATGCAACATTTTGACGAAGAAAATTAAGAAATTGTGAAGTTTTTTTTGGAGAATTTGGGGCAGATTTCCAGCTTTCTTCTTTTAATTAACTAGGTTCTAGGCGTTCACCAACATGTAATAGGATTGCTAGATTTTCTACTTCTCTATTTGTCTTGTAACCAGATTTGAGTAAATCCTGTTGTGGCTGCTCACCACTTTTGGAGCAACACCAGAAAATTGAAAAAAAACAACACTTTTTGGCAGGTGTTAGGCTTTGCTATGCCTTTTACCAACCTTAGCAAAATGTGCAAAATGCTGGGCCAAAACTATTGTGCAGAGACAAACCAGCACGTTTTGACTATTCTTCATCCACATTTAGTGTGCTGGGTCACATACTAAGCACTACTGAGGATGCTCTTACTCATTGTAAAGAAAGAGTATAGTTTTCTTTCATGAATCTACAGCTGTATTCATTTGAGAGGACAGAGTAAGGGCCACTTTAGATAACGGTCCAAGGTCTAGGGTCCAATGAAATAGAGCAAGCTTATTGACTGAGAGCCATAAATTGGACCGACCACCTTTAGATGGGGTCCAAGACCAAAAAGGTCGCAAAGTGGGTTGTTAGTAGGTAAGTTGTAAAGCCCAACAAAGCTCACCACGCTGGTTAGCTACCAAACTGAAACCCAATGAAAAACTGTTTCCTATCCACCCACCATCCATCATCCCTCATGTTGTGCAAATGGCTGTTGGTTCAATCTGACCTAGAGTCTACAGTCTCAATTGTTTAGTTTCTATGGCAGCTTGTATATATTTCTCAAGCTTTATTGATGGAATTAAATTTGAGCTTTTTGTTTTCTCTATTTTATTGTGTAATGAAACTAACAGATATTTAGTTATTTCAAAATGTCAAGATCAGACTTAGAAGTCATTGACAATAAAGCCATCCCCATTTTGATCCTCTGTGTTCTGTCTCATGCCCAATTTGAGGCTATCAACAAAGCCATAGACTATTTCTCAATGAACTTACAAAAACTTGATGCAAACTTACGTAAATTTATAATATGTTATTCTAACTAACTGTTATGTGCTAGAATCATCCTTTGAAAGCATCTATGAAAGGTGAAGATCGCTGGCTAGACATTAGGTAGACTTTGTAACACACTACAACATCATCATAGGTAGGAAACAGGTGCTGCCCGGTTTATCTGACAAATTGTCATGATGTAAGCTTGTGCTTCATGCAGCCCATGCAGCTCAACAACTTATAGGTCAAGAGCATCCAGCCAAAGTACCTTACACATTAAGGGTCTCGTCACCTATGCATGGTGGTTAGTAACTGGATGTACGGCTGGAATGTCAATGTGACTTTGTGCAATTTTTGTCTGAGGTGGGATGTTGAACAGGACTCATGCACTTGCTTGTTGGAGGTCTGAAGGAACAACTTAATCCCCATGTGTGAGGCTGGAAAAAGAACCATCAATGTGATATGGTCTGGTCACGTATACTGAAAAGAAAAAAGGGTGTTCAATTGTCCAAACTCATATGAGTGCATAGATCCCTGGTTTACTGCATGGGAACCCAACCCCCAAATAACTAAACAAAAAACACACCACATGCAACCAAACAAGCTTGTAAGCATATATGTCAAATTTGTTAAGGTTGCAAGTTGGGATTCAAACTATTTAATCTCAACCAGGTGGGGCTTACAAGGATGTTGGGCAAGCATGAATTTCAAAACCTTCAATGTGCAACAAACTCAAGATGTCTTTTGCTTTTTGAAATATTTAGCATGTTTAATCATCATTAGTATTTTTTGATCATGCAAAACTTGATCTAACCAATATCACGAATACATAGATATCCATGGCCTTAGTTGAATTAAATGTTCTCTTGGGTATTGGTATCGTATCGAGTAAATCCTTGTAACCAAAAAGTGGAAGCTATGCCACTCTAGATCAAGAATGCAACCTTTTACCTTGATTACTTGTACCTTTTGTGTTGTAGGTTCATTAGTTTCCTCTGTTTTGTTATTTGTGATCAAAAGTTAGTTTAGTGTGAATGGGTTTTTTGTTGTGATTTGGGGAGGGGGAGAGGGTTTATTCTCATGGTGTGTCTTTGGAGTTTCATTTTTTTGTGTGTTTGGGGGTGAGTTGTGTGCATGTTTTTATATGTATGACTTTGTTGGTTTCAATAATGTTATGCATCAATTTTGTAGCGCATAATATTTAAAATGAGAATGTTAAATATATGTTTCCTCTTGCCAACAACTCTATTTGCTATTTTGGGTTGATGTATATTAAAATGGCCACACATTGACAAGAAACCCTATGAGTGAAGACTTTCATATGCAAGCATCTAAAATCTATCAACTCATGTGGAACAAAAATTCTTGAATATCATATATCATGTATGTCCATAAACCCATTGAATTTTTTTCCAATTCTCACACATTGCATCAATTCTTCATCACAGAACGCAAATAAATTCATAGATGGTGTGCACCAAGTAGCAAGGAATTTTTACATAACTCTCAAAATTCATCCAAATTTCTTCCAACTTATTTTATTGATTTTGATCACTCTACAATTCGAAAGTCATTTATTTTTAAAACCTTGCAGCATGACCAGTAATGCAGGGAGAATTTCTCAAATGATCCCCTTAGCTTCCCCGCCTTAAAAACTTCATGATGAGGAAGTCAACTGGATTGTGTCCTCTAGCACCAAATATGTTCTACTTCTTTTCAACAATTACAAGGCATCAGCCGCTTTCATGCACAAGCACCCTCCACTTGCACATTTCACATCTTTATAAATCTTCCCAACAACTCCAAAAGCTTCTTCATCTAACTAAACTTGGATGTGAAAAATATTGTTGCAATATGACATATTGAACATTATTGGGGATGTTATGTAAATTTCTTTAATACTTAACACTTGATATGATATCATAGTTCCCGCGAGGAAAGACACCTTACTAAACACCATGGGTTGGGACTAAGGCCAGGCAATTCTTTCCTTTGGAGAAAAGGCTTTTAGTTCTTGTTAAGTTGCAAAATAAATTGGAATAAGGTTTTTAAAATTTTAGTCCTCTTGATAATTTAGCAAGGTAGTTCTAGTTTCAAACTTGGTTATTTCAAATGAAATTTTTTCTTGGTTTTTGGAATCTTGAATCTTGCCTATTTAGTAATGATAGTTCCTAATTGATTTTTTTTTACTTTTGTTACAATTTATAAGGTATGATGAAGGTTATATTGAAGTTGTTAAGGTGTAATTTAGTTTGGTTGATGTCAACTAAGGTCAAATGTGAAATAATGTTGTTTCAAATTGATTAAGAATCCAATTCTAGTTATAATTCAACAATTATCTTGCTTCCAATTCTAGTTCAACATTAAATGGAATTGGGAGACCCATTTTGAATCCTAGTCGCATACAAATAACGTTTTTTAAGCTTTCAAATTGAACAAAAACTAATTTTCAAGGCTAGAACTAGTGGTTAACCTAAAACAACTTTAATTAACCTCCCAACACTAATTTGTACCAATATTGTCTTAGAGTATGGGGCATGCCATAACCTAAAAAATCAGAATGCACACCTCCTACCCCAATTAGTGTACATTTACCTTAATAGATCTTTGTATAACCCCATATGTACACACTATATGTAGTCTTTACCCATTTGACCTATTACTATGTATACAAAATAATATATTCCATTACACACGAGGGCATATAAAAGATTCACTTATATACTAGTGTTGGGATAATTTTTAAGTTAGAAAAAAACCTAATTGGTTCTAATTCTTAAAAAAGTTATGAAGACTGCACTAGTTTTTTAAATTACTATTTTTGGGCTAATAGGAATCAACCAAGTTATCAAGATTTTTTTCATACTTTATTGGTTTTTAAACATATCGATTTTCATAAATGCAATAACATGTGGTTTTCACATTTGATTCTCACATTCTAATTATCAAATACCTCAAACTCACAAGCCATAAAATCAAACATTCAAGTTCACAAGCCACAAGGTGAACAACTTCATAAGCCACATAATCAAATGTTCAAAATCCACAAACATTCACAAACCACAAAATATGGATTCACAAAGCTGAAAAATAATGTCAAAGTGAGAAAAAAAAAAGTTGTGAAGCTTTTTATTTTCTATTGTAGGCATCACAAATTTAACATTAAACTTAATCCTAGTTGTCATCCTAAAATCCTACACCTACACTACCTTGAAAACTACATTGAAATTCTATGAAGGAAATCATTTGGTTGTCAAAATAAATAAACATGTAGAAGGTGTTGGGCGAAAATCAATTTTCACATGGGTGAAACCAAGGGGTTCAATTATCATTTGATTATCACTAATTTAGGTACTTGTTGATTTTCATAGTGAGAATTGGGTTGAAAACTAAGTCACATTTCAAGAACTACCTAACACTACTATATATTAGTGTTGTGCAAGTATATAATTTATTCGAATATATTTGTGGGGGTATGAATAAGGTATGTTTTTGTTTTACCTTATTTTTTCAAAATTAATATACCTTATTCAAATGGATACCCAAGGGCATATAATTTTGAAAAAAAAACACATTTCATAACCTTGAATATAAATTTTTAAATACCCATACCCAAGCATGAGTATATTATCAAATCCTAATAAATCTTATTAGGGTAATTTTCATTTAAACCTTAAAATTGTTGTCACTTATCATTTAAATTTTTAAATTACCATCACTATTCACATAAACTCTAAAAATGCCACCACAGTCTGACCTAAACCCTAACATTTTAGGGTGGTTGAGTTTTGTTTATAAGTAACAATTAAAAAGTTAAAATATTTTAATATAATTTTATTATTTTAATTTGACATCACATGTGTGCCTTGTCCCACTTAATTTAAGCCTATGTTAGAAGTTTAAATAAATTTTAAACTGCGAATCTTTTTCTCATTTTTAATAAATAAAATAAAATAACTTACCCTTTTTTTAATCCTTTTAAAACCCTAACCATGGGTATATGATAAAGGTTACTTAGACCCTACCCATCTACCCAAAATTTTTAAAATTTATTTACTCAAACTCTACCCTAAAAAATTTATTAAAAAAAAAAAAACCTTGAATAAATAAATTAAAAACTTGCATATACCCTTACCCTAAGATATATAAAAAAACAATATACCCACACAACACTACTATATACCTAGTGCCCATCCCTTAAAAGATGTACCTATATAAAGCTTATACAAAGGAACACAAAACACACTAATATATACCTAGAAGACAATACACTTGCACAACACTTCAATTTACACACACATGAGGTTGAGGGGTCATGGCTTTGCTTTGTGTATTGTTATGCCAACTATTCACTCAAGCTTTGGTTGGTAGGATTTCATCCTCAATATGGTATGCACTCTTCCACCACTTGTATATGTGGAGGAATATGCAGTTCTTTTCCGGAAACAGAAAGAGCCTTTAAAGTACTCTGGAATCCTCCAGGCCCCACCTGCCCATAAAGTTGGGTCAGGTGCCTAGGGTGAGCTAGGTGATGCACTCAACATTATAGGCAATGGGAGGCCATTCTAGGACTATAATGTCTGGGGTGGCAGAAAATCATTTTCTGCACACACATTTAGGTCAGAATTAAGACTCAAGAGTGTACGATTGCCATTGAAAGATCGTTATACATATAATGGTGGTCGAAGAAAATGACATAATCTGCCACCCCATACCCGAATATTCATGTTTGTATTCGGAATTTCAGTTCCCAATTATGGTTCCACACATGAGTGGAATCGGCAATCTGGTTCAAAATGAAATTCCAATTCCGTGTTGGAACCTGTTCCAAAAATCAGGCCTAATTCTGGTTCGATTTTTGGTAATTGAAACTGACGATTCCAACCGGCCAAAACTGGGTACCCACCCAACACTGGTATTAAGTTTCATATAAGAGATTTGTAAGTCCACCCGGATGATGATGCCTCAGGTCCCACCAAACTGGTGGATGAGGCGTGGACCCTTCATCCATCCACTTATTGACCCTGGTTCTGGTTTAATTTTCACTAACCAGAACGGACCGCAAACCTGGTATCTACCCAACACTGGGTATTATGCTAAGTTTAAAAGATTTGTAAGTCAACCCAGATGATGGCCCAGGTCCCACCAATGCTTGGATGAGGTGTTGACCAATCATCCATCCACTTTTGGAACATGACCTGGTTGTGGTTTGGTTTTTACTAACCAGAGCGGATGACTCCAACCGGGTATCCACCCAACACTGGTATTAAGCTTAGTTTAAAAGATTTGTAAGTCAGCCCAGATGATGCCGCTGGTCCCACAACTTTGTGGATGAGGCATTGACTCATCATCCATCCAGTTTCGGAACACCACGATGTAGTGTTATGGAGCTAATTGGATTCGAACCCCTAACCACATGCGAATGTGGGCGGTGGGCACAAATGCTTCAACCACTGAGCTACGTCTCTCTCGCTCTTGCCAAAGGATAAGAGGATACTGTGCGCCGTTGCAAAGCGAGAGAAGAAGTAGTAGAAGAAGAAGGGAAAATTTTCTCCTAATACTCTTTTGAGTAGAATAAGCAAAGCAGAGTGGTTGCATGCTCATGTTGTCATGATCGCCTGCGGCGAAAATAATCGAGACTGTGAGTGGTAATCCAGTGCCGGAATTCTCTCTGTTTGAGTGGTTCTGTTGGGAGCAGTTGGGTGGTGGTAATTTTTGTGGGTCTTTGGAAATTGGAATTCCAAGTGAGTGAGTGCCATGGCTGCTGCTGCAGCTTCTGTCTTTTGTAGTAGCGTTCCTTGTGGTGTTGCGTGCAGTAACAAGGTAGTAGTAGTGCACAGCGGAATTTTGTCGAGAAGAAGGGCGAGCGGAGGTGACGTTTCTTCCAGCAAGAGGAGATTGCAGTTGTTGTTGGGGTTTCGTGCAATTAGGGTTAGGGTTTTGCTCCGTGGAGGGGGTTTGAAGAGGAGGGATGTGTATCATAGCAACGTGGGTTTAGGAGGTGCAATTTTGTCAAGTTTTAGACATGGAGAAGCGCGGAGAAAACAATTAGGACTTGGCTGTCTTGTTGTGGCTGCAGCCAGCCGAGGTTCGCGAGCTGTAGTGGAAGAATTGCATGAAACTGAAACCACTGAATCATCGTCTGATCACGGGGACCGAACTAGTAGCGTACATCAAAGCGAAGAAGCAGAGGATGCCATGAATTCAGTCTCGTCAGATACCACTAATTCAGGTAGCAAATTTTTAGGGTTTCAGGATTTGAAGAGCAAAGGGGGCAAAGCTTGGAACAATTTCATACAATGGCATGTTCTATACAGAAATGACATTGCAACTTGGGGGGTAGGGACAAACCCTATCTTCTTCCTCGAGGAGAACATTGATGGCTCTCTGAAAGTCAGCATTGATGATGCCGAGATTGAACGAAGGTCTGGGATTGGACCTTTTTTTGCAAAAGATGGTGATAGTGAAACAAATGCTTTGTTTGCTGAGCGAACAGCACGAGCTCAGAAGCTAGCTGAAGATATTGAGGCCGGTCTTGTCAAACCCTCCAAGGCCAGTTCAATTTTCAAGTGGCAGAGCTCCCAGGATGTGATTACTGGTCCAAAGGAAGCACTTGTCAATGTATACAATGCAGTTTTCACATCAGAATCTGGTGGACTATATAACCGAGTCAGTTCGGTGGTGGCTAAAACACCACCAGTGGTGAAGTTTTCCTTCTTGGGATTCATGGTGTTCTATGGAATTTGTTTTGTGTGGGCTGCAAGAATTTTCTTCTCAAAGGAGAAACAGGAAGCAGCCAAAAAGGATTATGAGACTGATCTCCGGGTGAGGAAACTGGAGATGATGAAGGCTGAAATGAATCAGGCAGCTGGTCCAGGTGAGGAAAGAGATGGGTATGACTCAATTGTGTATTGCAATTCCTGACTGAAATATTATGGAAATTGGGTTTGGTAAGGGTGGGTAAGAATCTGATGATTCCTGCTCATCACATTTTTGTTGTCTTCAAAGTAAGTAAGTGCTAACTTGTGAGGGTGAGGAGAAACAAGACCGCATTGGTGCTGGCACTTTAAGATTCTGAGTTAGTAAGAGATAATCCCTCAGCCAATGTGTCCATGACTGAACATGAGATCAGTTTAGACTAGTATGTGGAGAAGAGGTAGTGTGGCCTTACCTGCAGTTCTTGCCTTGGAGAAGTTGGTAAAGTTTTTGGGGGGTTAAAAGTGACGTGGTTTGGTCAGTTGGGTCAGGGAAGCCATCTGCCGAGGAGGATCAGTTTCGCAAAAGAATTCAGGAAATACAGAGTATGGCACGGGCAGCCCGTCTTTCAGAGCAACGAGATATTGCAGCACGTGCATCATCTGTTGGGGTTGATAAAGGGCCTGTGAGGATTATTACTGGAAGTGGTCATTTGAGCCAGAAATCTTTGAACAGGCTAACTGGGGTTTCCGACAAGAATGCTGATTCTGAGATTGAAGATGCCATTTCTCCCAACAGATTGCCTGCTTCTGGTAAGTCATCTTGGAGTTATTCTCTGGTTTGCACACTTCTTGGTGCACCTTGTTCTTCTGTCATCTTTGAAATGTTGGCATTTTCTATTTACTTCTCCAGTGCAGTTCTGCCCCCCTGCTGCATTAGCAATCTCTTAACAAAGTACTATCTAGAGCTTCCTGAAATGTTTGTTAGGAGTTTCAATTGTGGCAATTTTAAAGAATCAAGTGAACTGACTTTTTGGCTAACCTTGGGGGAACACACCTCATGAGCACCTAGGAGTGCAGTATTACATACAGTAATGTGCCCTTGTCTCTGATTCTTGTTAAGGTAAGGCTGGTGATGGCCCAGCAGAGTTTGATACCACCAAATTGAAGAACCTTGCAAAACGCTTGGATGAGATCCGGCAATCCCATACCACAAATTCAAGCGCGTCAGCGACAAATGCAGCTTCACTCAATGTGGATAAGGCAGATTCTTCCTCAGGAGAGCAGAATAGTTTGCAGTCTTCTATATCAGGGCAAGTAGGTAAGTTGCATTGGTTTCTGCTCACATCTTTGTCAGGTCTTTTGGTGCATTTCAGGGATGGTGGCCTATCCACACTCACATCAGCCAAAAGGGGATTGCATCTCATTGATGTAAGAAAGAACCTGAGAGACCCTAGTTTATCAGAGGTGAATCAGAAAGCTACGTGCTTTGTGCAACTAGGTTTCTGAAACTGCCAATTTCAAGACATCAAATAATAATTCTATGTGTATTGAAAGAGATTGTGAAATAGTTTCACATTTGACCCTTGTGCAACATATCTATTACAAAAAAATTCACTGTTGTGGTAGTGCCTGCTCTCAGTGGCAAGAATTTGGGGTGCAGGGGAAGTTCTGAAGAGGGAGAGCATTGAAGATGGGAGGGCTAGAAACAATGGCGAGGTAGCTATTCCAGATGGTGAAATTGTCATGCCGTCAAGTGGAAAGGCAGATGATGAGTCTCATGAGGACCAGATCAGCTTCAATAGGGATGCAAAGGTGGTGGCTCCTCAAGTATTGGATGAGGTGATTCCCCTGAAAAAAGATGAAACTGTGAAGTCACCAATCAATGGGTCTGTAAGGGTTTCATTGACCAAAGCACCAAGCCCCACAGACACAAATCCTGTAGCTAATGGCAGAGTGAATGGTGGTGCACCGCCCAGTCAACCTCTGGGTGTTAAACCCCTGCGTGTCATTCTATCTCCAGAGGAGGCCAGGGCCAGGATTGAGGCAAAGAAGGCAAAGGAGGCAAAGGAGGGAACCTCTTCTGTGTCTGATACCTCGAAGAACAACTCTAACTATTTTAGGCGAAGACGGATTGTTGTGAAGCCCCAGGAGGAAGTAGGTGAGGTGGGTGTCAGTGAGACACAGCCCCAGGCCGAGTTGCCAAAGGCTGATGCAGAAGGGGATAAAGCATCTCCAGTAGAGCTGGGAGAGAAGAGTGGTGGAGTTTCAATTGCAGATGTTCGAGAATCTGATGTACTGAGGATTGTAGCAGATGGTGAGTTCTGTTCTTTTTCTGTGGGAGTTTTTCCTTGGGTTGTAACTAAAGAAAGAGCTTAGTGTTGGATTTTTTTGCTTTGTAGGTTTTGTTCATTCTATCCCTCACTGCTGAAATTGAAGGCAGGAACCCTTGTACTAGGGGGTTCCCAGATTAAGGCAGCAGGGCTTGACTACACTGGAATGCCCCTCAAGCAGAGCTAGAGTAGTCAGTCTGGTGAAGAATGTTGTCACTGTTACAAATTATTCCATTTGATTGTGACTACTTGCTTTCCCCTGGTAACTCCAATTTTGACAAGAGAGATTGCAGAATCCACCTGGGAGGTTACATGTACTGCTTGACTGAAATGAGATTTGTTGAGTATTCTCACTCTTTCTAGAACCTTTCTGAACAGAGGATGTCAACAGTCAGCGTGATGGCATGGGAGGACCTGGGAATGGAGAGCTAAAAGAGACACAGGAGAAAAATGCAAAGGAGGAAGAGCAGGAGGAGCAGGAATGGATGCGGGATGAAGTATTGAAAGCAATAGTTTTCAAAGTCCGTGACAATGAACAGGCAGGCCGTGAGAGCTTCCATGGTCTTGACTCCGAAGAAGAGATGCTGTTCTTCAAGGGTCTGGAGCGGAAGTTTGAGCGAGAGGGAGAAATGGTCAAGACATGGATCCAAGAGCGGGTTGAGAATCTTGACTATGGCCGTGGTAAATTAACCTAACCATGTTTATTCAGTTTTAACTTGGGAAAGCAGATTTTCTCTCTCCCATCTGCAGAAGTCCATCTGAGATCCAATTGGACTGTATATTGACAAAATTTATGCTTTAGAGGCTTTAGGGCTCAGGCAATTTGACTCTTAGTGCACATGACATTCTCCAGATGGCATTTCTGTTGATGATCCACCTGAAATGTACATGGCGAGATGGAAGGATCAAGAACCTGGTGAGATGGCAGGTAATGCCAATAGATTGTCTCAATTCAAAGAGGACCGGAAACGCATAATTGAACAACAGATGGGTGTCTCTTCCTCTTCTCCTCATGCCTCAGCTCCTCCTCCACCTGTTTCTCCATCTCCCCCAAAGCCTGTTTCTTCATCTCCCCCTAAACCTCCTCAAGGAAAGGACCCCACTGCAAAAACAAGGCCGCAGTCAGAGAGAGGCCGTTCAGGTGAACGCACGGCAGTAAATGGCACAAAGACACTGGTCAGCAGCAGTGGCAGGTATTTTATTCCCTGCATCAGTCAGTTACAGAACTTGAATCAGTTGAATAGCCCCTGTTGTGAGCTCTCTGGGCAGTATCCAATGCTGGAAGATGAACCTAAAGTGAAAACTTATCATACAGTTTAGGGTTCAGTCAGATCTTATGAACCTGAATGATTTGTTTGACTCCTGACGCTGCTACAGTTCTTGTTTGGTGTCAATTCATTCACATGGGTGAGATTTCTTGAGTCTATATATGAATTTCACCATAGGTTTAATATGTTTTTATCAACAACTGATTGACCAGTAGAGGACCTACATTTAAGTTCTAATTGTCTTTGTTTAGGGTGTGCCTTTGTAGCTTTTGCAAAGTGAACTTTTTCTGTTTGTTTGGAGGGGTGAAAACTTCCACACACATTTGAGTTGTGTTGGGTTCCTTTGAGGACTTCATAACTATTGACCTACTGTAAAGTCAGAGGAGCCTGATCTATTGCTGTGGTCAATCAGCTGGTACTAAGATTGTTTTGTGCCACAGCAGTCTTTGTAGGTCATTTATCCTTAACCCTTCAATCCTGACATGATGCTGAATGCTCTAAGGGTTGAGAGTTGCAGGTACTGAAAGTCCTTGGCTTTTTGAGTGTACAGGCAGAAAAAACCAGAAGCAGAACAGATGCCAAACTCAAAGAAGTGGACACAAGATCTTCAAAGAAAGTATGACATGGAGAGGGATCCAGAACAGCGGGCACTGATGAGAGAGTTTGGACAAGATCTGGAGAAATGGATCACAGATGGAGAAATTCAGGAGGCACAGTATTTACTGTCCAAAGGTGCTGAAGGAGAGCAGGAGTATGCTCGAAGGCACTATGAAAAAATCAAAGCCAAAATTCGGGAGCAACAAGAAAGGTTTGGAGAACAGGCTATGCTTGAGAAGTACAGTGAATACAAGCCCGCCAAAAAAGAAGCTGATCTGTGGTGGCTTGATTTGCCTTATGTTCTGGTAAGGCACTGGAACTATATGAACAGCGAGTAAGCATTCTTTTGTCATATGACAAAATGATTGAGGTGGAAGGGTTTAGGTTGGGTTGGGTGGGATATAGTGTTCTTGGTGAGGATCCAGTGGTATTGTAGAGTCCATGATGTTTGAGGGTGCAGATCATTGTGAAGGTTTTTGCAGTGGTATCTATTGTTGATAAAGGTTCAGTAGTATGGATCTCAGGATGGGCGCACTGTCTCTAAGTCGTTTCTTCCTTTCAAGTTGGTGTAATGATTGGATGTACTTCTTTTCCTGGTTGTAGTGTATTGGCGTTCGGTCCATATCTGAATCCAAGGAAGAAGGACTTTACTCTTTGAACATGACTCCTGATTTCGAAGGCATCACTGGCACCAAATCCGAAACCAAGTATCATACAGTTGCTTTTCAAGACCGGAAAGATGCTGTTAATTTTTGTAGTCTATTGCTCTCACAACCAGATAAGTTTGTGGCTGACAGTGCCGAGGTTGTCCCTCTCAGTCCCAAAGTACGTATGCCTTCATCATTGTTGCTCTCACTCCATTGCCCCTAGATGACCCTGCTGCACTAGGTTCTAGGCACTTCTGACCAGCACTTGTTACTAGTACTGATAGCTCTTGCATGTTCCACATCTCATGCTTAATGATATGGGTTCCATGTAGTATACTGAAGTTCCCTTTCCCATGGCTATGTAACACAGGATCTTTATCAAGAGGCCAAGGAAGAGGGGTTCAAGGTAACTGTTTTGAAAAAAGGGCAGCTTAAGCTAGTGCCTGGGCAGCCACTGGAAGATGTTGAGCAGCGAATCATTGAGATTGGAAGTTCAGTTTACTGGGAAGAGCTTGAACGTGAACGCTCAATTGACATTGACGCAGTTCTTGATGATGGCTTTGGCTATGGTGGCCAAAAGAGTTCCTTCCCTTCATAGATCACAGATTCTTTGTGTCAGTACTCATTTTTCGTGTTGTTAAAGTGTGTTTTGAGTGATGAGTCTTCCGCTATGGTTTTCTTTTTGCCTGTGTAGAGTCCGGAAAACTTCAACTTTTCAGTCCTCTTTGTCTAATGGAAGGAGGAAACGGTTTTCTGCTGTCAATGTAAAGAGAGTTTTATGAATGCAAAATGAGTGGGTTTTTCTTACTTTCTGTGGGCATTACCAAAGTTTTACATGTGTGTTTTCCTCTTGACTAATTACTGCTGACCCATCCAGGAATAGGCTGGTGCTGATCTATAAGCAACCAGTTCCATCATGTGCCAGTCTGCATCCTTAGAGATGAATTTTGTTGTTCTTAAATAATTTTTAGTAGTAAGTGATTCCAGTATTCTGCATGGTATTTGTTGTCTGGACAGGAGTAAATTGTTGAATGTCTTTGAATTGGTGCTAGTTTTGTTGTCCTAACATTGAGGTTCAAATCTGTACCAAGGGTATCCAAGCTATGATCTTTGGTTGGTTCGACATTGGAAACTCTGCCAATGCTTCATTTACTGTTCATCTGTGAAGCTACAGGTGTAAGAACCTTTTGTATCTAGCCAGTGATTTGTTTCACTGTTCTTTATTTTAGTATGGAGATTTCTGGATTCTAGTGAGAGTTGTATGTTCTTTACTTCAGCAAATGAGAAGAATGGATGGTCAACATCACATATTACATCCATATTACTCTTAAATGTTCTAAGGAAAATCCTTGTTTTGTAGGTTGAATTTGGTTACTTGGGTGTTTTGTGAAATTCGTCAAATCAACCTCCACTGATCCACATGACATAATTCTACATGCCATGAACCCTGAATTTTATATGAAATAACTTGAGAACCATGTAAGTTTATCCAATATTTTCAAAAATTCATATTGGACACATGATAGATTCATCTTGAATTCATGTGTTTCAGAGATGGTTGTTGCATTTGAGAAGGCATCTCAGAAGGTAATCTCCCTTGGTACCCTCTATTCCAATTTCCCTTTTTATTGGCAGATTTCTTCTAGGACGTCATGATTTCAGCAAAGTCTTCAAGGGTCTGGAGTTTCAAGTTTTGCACTTGGAATGCTCTTATCAGAAAATTCATTTGTGAATTATGGATCATTGACCAGAAGAATTGTAGCAAGGTTTATGGTGGGTACAGAGAAGCAGACAAAGAGCTTGGATGGAGGTCAGCCTCCTTTGATTTCTTATTTTACCTTTTGTAGCAAATTGTATATGTATAAATGTATTTTTTCAACCTTGGAGATGGCTCTCAAAATCTTTTAACTGTTTGGAAGAGGTTCCAGGTCTGAATGATGTTCGATTATGCAGTGGCAATTGACTGGATGGATCTGACCTTGGGGTGCAGAGCTATATTTACCATAGAAGATGTGTGTTGGGATCAGTGGAATTGGGTTAGTAAGAACCCATATGGGTATAAGGGCTATCCTGCAGACTCCAATGGATCAAAAGTACACAATGGAACTGTTGATCCTGATCGGTCCTCTGAAGAAGCATTTACAACCTGGACATGGTTTCAACAGTCTCCAAATTTCATTGGTAAGCATTAATTCCTCATACACTGCTCCCAGCTGCAATTTACCTAAGTAGTGACTTGGGGTTATTGAACTGATACTCTAGAAAGTAGGGAGGATGGAGGACATGAGAATGGTTAGGAAAAGGTAAAGGGGGGGAGAAATAAATATGTATACAATTTGTCATGATGGGTTTTTTTCTTTGTCCAGGATAAAACATCTTGACCTCTGGGGCTGTACAAGCTGTGGTTCTAGTGGACAACAGACATGGGTACAATAATAGCCTTTCACTATTGTTACCTACTTGAAGTGTTATCTTGGTGTGTGGTGTCCCTTGTGCAGTTTTCTTTCCTTTTTTCAACCTGGGACACAGCAGAAATTCCTTGGTTTGCATCAGGGAAACATGCCATATTTTGAATTTTGAGAGAAGAAAGGATTGCATCAGCATTCATAGCAGATAAGAAGGAGCAGCTTGGGAACTTGGCTTCTTACAGTGAGCACCACCGTTTGAACAAGCTTCAAACATACTTACTAACCTTATGCCCACAGGAAAGTTGACATTTGCTTTCTGGTTAGGGCATGAGGATCTGAGATGCAGAATCAGAAAGGCTGCAACTGCCTGCAATCAGATAAACCTGCTAAGTAGCCTGCCAATCGAGGTGCTTGATTTAAGGATCATTATCATCAACTCTCATAGTTGGTTTTCAGATGTAAAATAACAAATTTAGTAGCTTTGAATTCCCTTTTTTTAAAGCATTCTTGCATTCACATTGATTTTCCAGTAGACCACATGTCAGTGGTCTAGTTATTAATCTTCACAAACAACATATCCTCCAAGCAAAAGGTTTGCCTCAGTAGGTATATGTTATCCACTGGCTGCTTCACTTAAATGTACCTACCATTTTTTCTGACAACCTGAGTTGACACCTATTCTTTTGCAATTTTGTTGTTAAGTTTTCAATGGACTTTTATACCAAGTACGCTGCTGGCCACACCCACCTTCTTGTCTATAAACTAATGCAAAGAATTGTGGAGAATCAGTCAGGTGTACCAGCTGGGAATTAGGTGAGATCTATTGTCAAGTACACTGCACAATCTGCTGCAAAGGTTGGAAGGTTTCAAGAGAGTCTGAACATGTGAACATGTGAACAAGCACTCTGAACTGACTCGCTCTAATCTTCCCCAAAAAATAAACAGTTAAATTTATCAAGACACACCATGTGATGAGAGAGAAAAAATAGGCCACCTGAGTGTTGAAGGTGATTGTGAAACAGTTGGGTAATGGTGCAAAGGGAATTTTGGAGCTGCTAGTGTATCAGTCTTGGTAGGATGATGCTTGGCATTTGTGTATATTCTCATTTTGTGGGTTGGAATGACTACCTATGTGATGGATGGGATGCAAACGAAATTGAAATCAGAAGGAGGGTGCTCATGACTATTTGAATGTCATACATAATATAGTGAACTGGAAGATGTTAATTATAAGAAAGTGGGTGTCTGTAACTAAACCTGGTCTGGAAAACCTGCATTTATAACAAAAGATTCTGAGTATCAAATGGTGTCTATATTGTCAAGCATTTACTACATAATATTAGTTATCTTTATTTATTTGTTGGTTGAATCAGTTCAGTGTGAATAGCGTTTTAATTTTTTCCCATTTGGGGGGCGGGGAGGGTAAATGTATAATGTGTGTGTTGAATTTCTGTAGATGTTTTCATGTGTGCACCTTCATTAAATTTGTTAATTTTTTGGGCACCAATCTAGTATATTTCACAACGGCACCCTAGTATGGCAACATGGAATGATTGAGAGCATAATGAAACTCAAAGAAAACTTGCTGTATTTGAGCATAAGAATTTAGCCTGATACTGATCAATTGGAGTGTGTTCCATAAGTGAGAATGAATTGAGAGAATAAATAATTCTTGTGGTAATCTGAACAAGTAGCTTGTTGCATAATGACTTTGCCCTTTAATGGCAGGTTCAAACTTCAAACAAAAAACTGCCCTTACAGGGTCTAGGTATTCTCGTCTACATGCACATGCATTTTGATAGAGCATGCCCATCCATCATATGCATACATAATATTTCAGATGTCACTCACACATTGCGTCAAGTTTGAGCCAGAAACAATTATGCCCAAATCCTACACCATAAATTGCTCAGTCTCTTCCCTATGGACAGAGCCAACAAATACAGACAATCTACTCTGTAGACTACAGTAGGAGAAATGAAATGAAACTTATTTGTGGAAGAATTTTGAAAGCCGCCATTTCATGGCTGGCTGTCTGTTAAAATAAAGCTGCGATTGGTATTGGTTTTAGGTCTTATGGTGTAAAGTAAGCTAACATTTAACCAACATCATGCTTTAAAAAACAAAACCTATGTTAGTTAAAATTGAGTTAAAAATTACTAAATTATTTTTTTATTCATTCACACCTGAGAGAACCATGGAAAAAATTTCATTAATTAAAAAAAATTACCTTAAAACTCCCTTTTATGGGCTATCGCCTAACATTGTATAAATTTTCTCCGAAATTTATGTTTTTCGTAAATTTGATATTAGATCAACATCAAGTTTAGCTTCGCTTAACATTATGTGTCACCTACAATTCTATTTTGCATGTGATGTTAACTAACATCTGAATGAGACACAAAGAAAAAAAAAAAAAACTCGCCTTTCTTAACTGAAATTTAACATTAAATATTCACTTAACATCACCTTATCACTCACTTAACATTCTGCGCTATCGAAGATGCCAACTAGGATTTGATCTTAGATAAGATTCTTATCTGAAAGAAAAAGAAAAAAAAAGGAAGCCTTGCCTCTCTTAACATCAACTTAGCATTAGGTACTATTGTAGCATAAGAAAAAATAAACATATTAATCTGAAGTTCTGGAAGAGTTGTGGAAAGTCTAGATCTGGAGCAAATTATTGCTTGGGAAAATGATCTAGTAGCAAGCAAAGAGCCTGGTTACTGAAGGGAAATGGTGCTTCCACCACCAGGTGGCTTCCGAATACCACCGATGAAATCTCGATCTGCAGGCTTGTCATCAGAGAAGATGTCGCTGCCAGAAATCTCTTTGAGCTTGGCTTTACTGAGTTGGTGATGGAGGTTCTTCTGATCTGAGGAGGATCCCGTATAGTATGCAGCAGAAGTGGAGTCGCCGGACTGAGCTGAAGGAATATATTCCGTGAAAATGCCGTGTCCTGAAAGCTCTGCCTTCTTCTGATCATGTAGCTTGCGAGAATTCACATCTAGATGATCGTTGCTGCTTTGATCGCCGTCTTCTGGACCAAACGAGATTTGGCAACGACCTCCTGCAGGATTGGAGACTTTGACAGATGTATGGATGTTGCGAGGTGCAGCTGGTTGATCAGACTGATCTGCTGATATTCCCTGCAGCTGTTTTGAGGAGTTATAGTATTCTTCCCTCCTCATCAAGAGCTCCTGAGCTCGAGAATAGGGGATGTGCAGTGAGTCCGCAGCAGTTGGGGCAGCAAAGATCTTGCTGCCTATCAGTTCCTTGGATTTGGCGTTAGAGCAAACTCGGCGTGCAGCAAGGTCATCGGTGGTCTCCACTGTCCCACTAAGCTCTTTCTGCTTGGCTACTTCTGGAACTGTGACTGCCTTTTTGGGCGATGCGCAATTCTCCCCACCAAAGGAGATCTGGCTTACTCCTGCACCACCCACTGACTGGTAGCATCGAATACTTGTTCTAGTGTCCACTACTGGTGCAGCAGCGATTCCATTAGGTCCTCCAACCTGATCCTGATCATCTGAAGAAGCTGCTGCTGCACCATGACCACCACCCCCAGGAAAAATCCCACTCCCGTACATTTCTCTCTTCTTCAAATCGGAACCAGGTCTCCTCTTGAGCAAGGCATCTGCTTCTTCAGCTGAGAGCTGTTCACCAAAGGTTATAGTACTGATCCCTCCCGCAGGCTGGTGCATACGGATGGTAGGACGACCGACAGGACTATCAGAGGAACTACTTTGATCGGAAGCTGAAACAAAAGCATTACTGTCATTCGTAGCAGTATGACGAACCGGAGGCGGCGAACGTGTCACATCTGGACCTTCTGACCAGCTGAAGAGATCGAAAGTCGACGCTCCTCCTGGTGGCGTATTGCCTCTCCTTCCATGAGACATCCCAGCATTAGCTGCAACAGTCGACATTGCTGGCCACGGGTTCCCCCCTGCTCCCCAGCTTCTTCTCCCCACCCCGCTGGATCTACTACACGTTAGACTCCCTGAAGATCACTACATATAAGACTTCGAGCTTATAAAATGAGCGACAACAACGAGCTTCTTCTTCTTCCTATCACAAGACTAATATAACAGTAGATTGCACCATAGCTAGATAGCAAGGTAGATGGAGCCAGCGACTAACTAGCAAGAAACTTAGATCCCAAAAGAAAAGCTTGCAACGATCGCTCCAATTCATGACAAAAATGACGCTCCTACATGAGAGGCTTAATGTGGGGCCAAGGACAAGTTGATGTGAACAAGAGAGGTGTGGTTGGCAGAGCCGCAGTGCAGACCTTGCTGTTTACAGACCAACAACAACGTACTCCACTTGCACACACATACTCCCTTTTCTGTGTCTGTGTGGGACCTCCAACGCAACTCGTTAAGTTGCAGTTGCAGTCTTTTATTTTGGGGCCAATTTTCGTACTGTGGCTACAAAAACATAATAATCCAGTGCTAATTCTACTAAGGATTTGTTTTGGAAAAAATACAAAAAACTCGCCATATTTTGAGGAAAAGAAATTAAAAGTCGCCAGATGTAGCTAGACTATGTAGGTGGCCAGAAGTAAGCAGGATTCCAAAATTTTAAAACTGCCCTGTCTGACCTATAGCCAAATTTGGCTCATTCCTCCGGTGGGGTGGATTATCACCCGTCCATCTACTTGACAAAACTGGAAAAAAAAAAAACCCTCAATGCAACCTCCCTGCAGGGGACTTGCAAAGCAACAAGGTGCCAACCCAACCTTGTGTGTCTGTGTTTGTGGGGGGGGGACCTTCACCACAACAAGGTACCTCATTCACGTGTGGGACCTTCAACACAACAAGGTTCCTCATTCACGTGTCGGACCTCCAACACAACCTGGACAAGGTTGCGTTGGGTCCTTGATGAGTTTGACACACATAGGAGATTGTATTGGAGGTCCCATGTGCTTGGGACCTCCAACCCAACCTCCTTGTTTGGGACCTCCTCCAATGCAACCTCCCTATGTGGGACTTCCATTGCAACTTCCCTATGTGGGACCTCCTATTCAAACTCCCTTGAGGCCCATTCACACCAAGGGGGTTGAGGAGGAATCTTTTTGTTCCATTTGAACCCTCTTTTGGTGTGGTGGGGGTTTAAAACAATTAGAATTTGTGGAGTAAATTAACCTTTGTGTCGTGCACATCCAAGAGATTGATGAAATAAAATGATGGGATTAGTTTAACCTTCCATTGAGTTGTTCACATCCAAGGGGAAAGAATTAGATATGGTGGCTATGCATTCTATGAGATCAACAGTCCAAATACTTCTGTTGTTGTTCAAACCTTATCTCCTCAAAATTTGTTGTTCAAGCCCTATCTCTTCAAATTTTGGCACAAGAGAGATGATTTTCTTTCACAATAATGCCATTGTATTGGGAACATTGGGATAATCTGATCCCTTGAAATACAAGGGATTGAATTAAATTGAATTATTTATTCTCCACTAATTTGAAACCAAATCTAGAAGACTGAAAAACATTTTATTTCTAAGAGTAAAATACCTTGAAGCATTTAGTCCCCCTCAATCCCCCAATAACATGTCAGTCATTAACTCATTTGTAGAGTTATTTTAATCCTTTGGTATGAATGGGATGCAGTCTGAGTTAGTTCTTTTTATTTTTTAAAAAAATCATTTTTCTCCTTTTCGTGTGAATGGGACCTTTGGGTGTCTAATATTTGCTTTGATATTTACTTGGGTTGGAACTTCGGAGTCCCATGGGAGGGATGTGTGTTGTTGTTGGGCTTAACCTAATATGCCAGTAAATGATATTGCCATATTCATTTTAGTTTTCCACTGTGGGTATATGTAATATAAGTATTTTCAGTTCAATTGTATTTAAGTTTTGCGGAGTTGGAAGATGTGTGTGTGGTGATGGGAGCTTCACCATTGAGTCCAGTGTTTTTTTTTTCAATTTTGTGGTGTTGGGAGCTGCACCATTGGGTCCAGTGTTTTTGTTTCAAATTTGTGGTGTTGCTCAAGTGATGATCATCCATAAGAACATTTAGCCAAATTTTTCCATATTCAAAATATGAAAGTAAAAGAATCTTCAGGAACCTTTCCTGTTGGAGGCAGCTGTGCCAATTTTTGGCGAAATTTTAAGTGTTTACCTAAATTTTGACATTTTTTTTCAAAATAGAGAATCTGTGGCAGCATATTTCACTTTCACAGTTTTCTTCACAAAATGGAGAAATCTCACCACCAAAAAAATAAAATCACTGGTTCAATCTATCCAGCATCTTCTTGGATTGCAACCTGGGAATAAGTAAGGTATGTATTTTCTATGTGTAAAGAAAGTTTCAGACTTTCTGCTAGATGGGTGTTTGAGTAGCTTTTTGTCCAAGCGACACTATTCATTCATGGCTCCAATCTTTCATTGGATGATTGATGAAATTTTCTTTTGAATTTTTTTAAGCTATTGAACTGGAAACTTGCTTTGGATGGGATGTCATCATTTTTAATTTGAAGAACCATTTATAATGGGGATTAAAGTGTTCCCTATAATTTTTCCTTGACCTATTTGTTAATTGGAAAAACTGTCTAGCTTTGTGCCCTAGGTTAATGAATAATTTTATTGTTGAAATGGCCCTGATATTATGAGAGGGGTAGGTGAACAAGGCCATCCAGTCTGCCACAACTATATGGTCCCCCGGGGCCCCATAGCAATGTGTTTCTAGTCAGCTCCATAAATGCCCCATGTGTATCTGTCTAGGGAGTCACCTTTGCCAACCCATTTCTCAATTTCCAATTTGCTTTAGAAGCTAGGATGTAGATGAATAAGTTTGTAGCTTTCTTCCCAACACCAAAACAAAGAGTTGGAGAAAATCAATAGGTTTTCTGGCTCATCTAGTTGGCTAATGGGAGGTTGTATTGCCATCTCAGTATTCCCAAAAGCCTATCAATGCCTCCTAATTGGGTCAACCTGATTAAGTACCCTTTTGGCAAAAGGCTAAACAACCTCCCCATTGCGAACTAATTATGAGATGCGCCCAAGTTTTCAAGTTTTCAATTGTTTGTATGCCCCATGTCATGGTCCCAGTTTGCAACTCCATTCCAAAATGAGTTGACAAAGTAATATGTTAAGTTTCTTTTCCCATGTCACAGGTATAGGATCTCAGATTTTGTAATGTAGTCTATAATTTGAGAATGTTTGGTTGAGGGATTGTAATAAAACCATCCAAATTGTTTATTGAAGGGGATGACAATAGGCGATAAATTTGGTGAAGGCTGAAACTAGAGTTTTGGTGTGTTCCCAAAACTGGATAAAGCCTATCTAGACTCATTTGGGCTTATGTATAGTTTTGGTGATTGGTATGGATATAGATGTGGGGTAACGATCATATGAAGCTAACACACCTAAGTAGGTTTAGAGTAGGTCCACCGACAGCAGTAAAATGCTTTGTACACCACATTGTGGATGAAGTGAAATTTTCATCCACAATTGTCTTCATTTTCTAATGAAAATTTGTCGAAAGGAGACACCAACTGCCTTTTTTGGATGAAAATTCCCTTTTCGTTCATAAAAATTTCGCAAAATTTTTCCATTTAAAAATAACAATTATGGGCTGACTGTTTCGGTGGTCCTCAAAAAACCTATCTCTTCAATTAATGCTTTATTTTTTTTACTTTTTATTTAACGCCAGTTGTGGGGCCAGAGAGACCCATTAGGTGGACAGAATCCTAAAATTTCTATACTGGAGACACTGTTCAAGAAATCTAGCAAGACTAGATTGGTCCTGACAAGATAGCAATTCCTGCACAGGCGTCACAAGTCCTGGAGGCAATTGTTCCCTAAACATGTTGCGTACATGTTCATATGTTGGGCAAACAAGCAAGAAATGGTCTTCGTCTTCTATGGCCTCCAAACTACACATTTTGCATAATCTCTCAGGAAGTGGAGTTTTCGT
>Ga0116227_10000288_pt1 | contig 93521 bp, 67 predicted proteins | sample S1TSphgellanicum_FD_89693 | JGI IMG/M metagenome (GOLD analysis project Ga0116227, IMG submission 89693) | Host-associated microbial communities from peat moss isolated from Minnesota, USA - S1T2_Fb - Sphagnum magellanicum MG | ecosystem: Host-associated > Plants > Peat moss > Unclassified... | reverse complement strand
TTGAAAAATGAAAAAAAAGAAAAAAAAAGCAAAAAAAAAAGGAAGCTCTCCCCCCCCCCCCCCCCCCCTCCAAAAAAAAAAAAAAAGAAAAAACCACTCCTACCCAAACAAAAAAAAAAAAAAAGAGATGAAAAACGAATACTGAAATCGAGAGAGACAGAGAGACAAAGGTGAAAAACAAAAACTACAACCGGTCGAGAGAGAGAGAGAGAGAACCTTAAACAAGCGCGAACACACGGCAAATACAAAACGCAAGCGAGAAAAGCAGCGATGGTGAAAAACACAAACGCAATACACAAAAACACATAAAAATTACAAGTACTAGAACACCGTCGCCGGGAGCCGAAAAAAACAGCCCTTTATTAATCCAAGTTTATATAGTGTCAATTCAAAAAATTCTATACACAAAAATAACAAATACGACAAATACAAAAAAAATTGGTACAATAATATTTTGTGCTAATTTTCTTCCATAATTATTGTGCTAATTATGAAAAATAGGTAATAAATTACCTACATGATTTTGAATTTTGTTCCAAGTGAGTTTTACCCCAATTCAAGCATGGATTTGGGGTTTGAAGAAGATTGAAATGTGTGTGTCAAGGCAAATTTTTTTTTTGTCAATTTTTACGATATGGAAAAAATGGTGAATTTCCCCCCCCCCCCTTCAGAAAAAATGTAGTTGAATTTACACTAGGAAAACAAAAAAATTCAAAAAAATTTCCTTCTAAAAATTTGGCGGGGGACGATTGTATACTTGGGAAACTTGATAACAAGATGGGCACATATAAGAAGCAAAAGAGGAGAAAGTAATTCTGGAATCTAAACCTCAAACACTTGATAGCAAGAGGGACACAAATAAAACTTAGGTTCTTTCTTTTGGGGGTTAGGGCGGGATTTTTTGGGTTGTAAACATGGGAAACATGTTCCCAATAAGTGAAAAATGAGAAGGAAAGGAATGGAAAAAAAAAAAAAAGGAGTTGCAAAATAAGAAAACTTGATAGAATGAGGAGACACAACAATAAGAAGGAAGAGCAAATAATGGGTACTTGTTAGACAAAACACATGGCGACGACACCATAACGCCATGGACAAACAAAATCATACATAGTTGACGATGGAACAAACATAAGCAGATTATGTTATAGGACAACTTTGAGTCGTAACAAGATATGTAAGGAGGGACGGTGTATCGATGAATCAAAACATAAGAGTACAAAGAGAATGCACCAATTGATCAAAGTAGGTCGCCAAATCCATTTTTAATTATTGGAACACGGTGGTGTCTATGCATCATGCATGTTTCATTCCCAAATGGTGTTGAGCTCCAAATAGTATGAAATGAAAACAATAACAATACCATTTCATTATCTTTGGTCTGGATTGGGAGATTTAACAACAACACAACACAATGGTAAAAGGTTAGGGTGGAGAATGATGTGCCTTAGTAATGTAAGTGACACCCATCTAATCCTGAGGTCACATGGCCTGTCAAAAGCTAGGGCATCTTTTGCACCCACCAACAAGAAGAAGGTTGTGCCATCATCTACAAAGTGAAGAATCAGGAGAAAAAAAGCTTCCTATTATTTGAAATATAATCAGTATGGTGCATCCCCCTTTGGTTCCCCACCCCCATCCATCATCAGCAACTATTACCAGAACTATAATAGTATCAAGGGAACTTTGAAGGGGGGCAGTAGTACCTTTATATTATCATCAAAGGAACCTTCACCAAAAAAAGAGGAAAAAAGGTGTGGAACTTCGAGAGAGAGAGAGGCCGTAGTCGACTAGGTATGTATTTTTCTTGATTGTATTTTTTGTTTAGTAATTAATAATTATTCATCCGATTTAAAGTCAATTCATGACTTTGTAGTAAAATTTGAGATTTATATATCTATACCCAAAAATTGTAATAGGAAATCCACATTACATATAGTAAAGCTCTAATTCAGAGGTTTTGGCACGGGTGGTCACTAATTTGAAAGAAACAAAAATGCTCTAAACATTTGGACAAACTTTCATCAACAGTTTGGTAGTCTATATATGTCTATCACATGATAGAAAGGAAGCGTCTTGGCATGACATGTAGTCTCAAACGTATGGAGGTCTTCTACGGTATAGAGAAGTCGAAAATTCAGACCCATCACCTGATCAAACCCATAGATGTCCATTGATGTTAAACCTACAAACTAACTGAAATCAATTTCATGTATGCATTCTTAAACTAGTTTCCTTAAGTAGTCCTCATTAAGCGTGTGTGTTTTAGTCATGTTCATAGTTCATACCATTGATAGAGAGAAATGATGAATCACCAACATTCATTGAACTTAGGTTTTCCTGGTGATCTTACCCAGACTTAGGTTTTTTCTGTAGTAGATTTTCTGTTCAATGAGGTATTCGAGAGGTTTTTACCATCATAGACAAACCTTTTATTCGGCTTGCAAACAAGTTAGGTACTTGCTATCCTTTCAAAAAAAAAGTGGGTTCTTTTTAGGGTTTTTCCCTTAGCAATTTTCTTCAAAAACTATTTGTATGCATTTAAGGAGAGAGCTCTTTGGCGCCAACCCATCCATCCACTCCGTTTTGAAAAAGAAAAAAAAATTGGAATTCAAAGTTAAGGCGCTTGATACTACTACCTCCTCCTATAGACTACTATAGTTAGACCTTACAAAAACACTATGCCACCTTCTGACACCCAACACAATTTTTGAAATTTATATTTCCTTCTGTCATGCACATTTTAGGTTGTTCCCCATTGGTGAAATCAAAGATTCCTGTCTCACCCAAGATACAAGCAACCTAGTTTTTCAAAAAACAAAGTCTTTCACTTTGGGAGATGTGAAGAGATAAATGTTCTGGAAGTACTTCACCAACCCAACCCCACTAGAAAAGGTTCTTTTTCCCACCACCCAAGAAAAAATGTGTTTGTATGAGCATTTTCATACCTACCTACCAATGGTGTATTTGTACACACCTGGGTCCCACACATACATCATCCACAACACACTAACAACAATAGGCATGAAAAATACAAAACACACAATAAATTAGACCAAGTCCAACAAAGTGCCATTCAAAGACACCTAAAAAAACAATACTAATAGAGTTTCAGCATTTCATACTGAGATTTAATAAAATTTCCTTACTTTACGGATACCACTAAAAGAGGGGTTAGGGTGTGAAAGGAGGCCCAAAGACAGGGTGGATTTGTGGATATCTCTATTGTTTCCAAAAAAAAATCAGTAATAAGTTGATGATAACTGGGAAAAGGAAAAGAGCCTGATTCAAAATTACATTTCTTGCAAGATGAAAAAGGTTTGTAGAAATCATTTGTTTGGTTTTTGTAGCTTGAAATTCATTCACCCTTATCAATTGGTGTGGCACTCTAAACATGTCTTAAGCCCTACATGCACAGATGGGTTTTTCCATTTGATGCCGTTATATGTAGAGATAGAGTTAGATGCTCATTTAAAATCGGCCCTTATTTATCTATCCATCATCAATCATAAAGACTTTTTGTTTAAAATTTCTTGAAACCATTTCTGTTCTACCAATCTTCTTGTAACGATGAGAGAAACAAGGTTTAAACCCTACCAATCTTCTTGTAACCCTAAACCCTAAACCCAACAACAACAACAATCAAATGGGTATTTTATATATGTATTACTTTTCTCATTAGTGCTGACCAAAGCTAATCACCAATACTTGCTCACTTTATTAATATTATCAACAATAATAAGATTCAACCTTTGCACATTGCAAGTATGTGCGTGTAAGATAGGGTTTAAGGTATGCACTTTCTGACAATATCAGATTCAAACAACATAGATTCTCAACAGAAAAGGACCATAATCCAAATTTTATGGGAGCAGAAAGACAGAGCACTTGTGGAATTCAGATCCAAATACAACCTAATTGCTATGAAAATATAAAGCTTGGTAAGTTAAAATAGGAAAAAAAGGTAAAAGGCCCATATGACCTTTGTGCATGTCAGTGCTGCACACCCATTGTTCTGCTGCAGGGTCAGACTGATGTTTCATGTCTCTCACAGTACCAACTAGGGTTACATGCTCATTTCAAATCTTCAATATTTAAATTGGTAGAATTATGCTGCATTCACACTTGATGTTAAATCAATGTCAAATGAAAATCTAGGTGGCATCCTTTAGGTGGCACCCAATGTTAAATGGGCAATAGCTTAATGCTAAGTGAATGTTAGTTTAACATAAAACCTTCATGATAAGTAAGTTTAAGTCTTAAATGACAAGTATGGCATTAAGGCACTCAACACTAGAGTCCCTAACACCAAGTGTGAATGGACCTTAAACTAGCTAAAGAGGTAGGTAACATCTTGGACACAAGTTTATAATTTATTTTTTTGTCTTGTAAAGTATGTAATTGGGTAGCTTAAAATAGTCAATGAGGTAGGTTGCAACTAGCAACTTCCACCATGCACAGTTATCACTTACTTGTATTCTTCCTCTTCATAATGTCCAAGTTCTTGGGTTCTTTGGTTCTCATTAGTAATCTTTGGAGTTTTCCTCTACCCCCAGTTTGTAATGGGAAGCTGCAATAAATTATATACTTTACTCATGTTTGATAGCAGCACACACATTGTTTGTTAGGGAACCCTTTGTTGAGGACCAGCAACCATAGAACTCCTATACACCATGATGTTGTTGTAGCATTGTGTAATGAGATGCTCAACAATTTGAATTGTCCAAATTGTTTTGTATGCCACACAAGGACAAGAAGATATCACACAAGTAAGTGTCCAAGGGGATCAAACATATTATTGTAATCAAAAAATCACATTTCACCAATTTTAGGTACCAATAATAATAATAATAATAATAATAATAATTGGTTTTTTCATGTCCTCAATTCATGTGGACTCATGTCCATCCACTGTTTTGCTAATTGCTTACCGACTGCTTTCATTTCACAAAAACATCATTTTGTTCTATCGTTTTGTTCTCTCTATCTTGATACAAGTATACCATTGGTCAATGATTTTTTGTACATGATGTAGCATGTGACATCGATTAAAAAATTCCATCCAGCTTCTGAAAACTTGGGCATTTTGCATGATTCATAGCCATGCAACTCACAACTCTTCAAATTGTGTGTGTATATACATGCTACAGCCCTTATATTCTTTTTTGTGACATTTTGAAGTGGTCATCTCAGAGTGTTAACCACTGCTTTTCAATGTTTTTTCAACAAGTACTTGTAACCAAAAAGTATTGGAGAAGACACCCATTTGCTTGCTCTTTGGAGTAAATATGTGGCACAAGAGAGTTTTATCATAAGAGACTGGCATTAATTCAGAAATCACCAAACTTGTTGACTGACTATGAACCTGTTGAAATAATTGATGAGCTTTTAACTACAAATCCACTATTAGCTTCTAATATAATCAAGTTAATTTAATACTTTGGTATAATGAAACAACTTTAGTCTTAAAAGCTCATCAGTGCCATTCAAATCCATGCCTTCCCCTAAATTAAATGAATAATGCAACATTAACTAACACCCAATGATCATCACATCAATTTAACCTAAATTCCCTCGGAAACGCGCTTGTTTTCTCAGCTATTGTTTTTCCCAACAAAAAAAACAATTTGCATATCACCTTTTTGGCATAATCCACACACTTGAATAAGAATTTCCTTCCATTTCAAACAATGTTAGTTAACTCATTCATCCATCCATGCCATGTAGGTTTAGCCTCAATTAGCCATGTTTTGGTCTTGGACCTTCCTCTAAAGGCCTTGTGATCAATTTAAAGCTTTTGATCAATAAGAATGCTTAAATTCATTGGTCCCTGGACTTTGGACCCTCGTCTGAAGTCGTCCTAAGTGAGTACTAGGTAAGTGGATACATATGGATTGGTAGTACGTAAGTAACTACCACAATCATCACCGGGTCCAGCCATACAATGAAAATGTGGTTTCCATCCACATACCATCATCCTTTGATGGTGGGTTTACTCAGGCCCGGATCACATATCTACTACAATTCTTTGAATTCATTGGCAGATCTGTTGTATATATGTTGTTTGATTGATTGATTTGAGAGTCTATTTGTCGATTTCTCTGATCCCATGCTTTTTGGGGGGATTTTGAATATAAGAGTGATTGAGCCCAGTATTTTGATGCAAAAACCCAAAAAAAGTTTTGGATTCATCATTTAGTCACTACACAGACGGACTAGTATTGGATTTATGGCACCAACAACAGCACGAACTTTTCTATCCATAACAACAACAAAAACTGCCAAACCTCTGGCATTGAATATGGATCTCTTATTCAGTTCACCTGGCTAACCTATCTCGGCAAAATCAAGTCTTGCAAGAAGGTGAGACAATAGGTGGGTACTAGATAAGTTGACACATATAAATGGTCATTGGTTAGTATGTAGTAACGGGTAAGGGGGCCAGGTCTACTGAAGTTGGTAGAGAAAATGAGCTAACCCAGTATAGATTGATAGGTGAGTGTCTACTAGAGAAAGTGGATGCATCTAGATGCTTAGTTTAAGTAAGGGTTAGTGAATTGTAAGTAGATTAGTAAGCATAGAAACTAAGCTAACCATGAGGTAAGTTCAAAGTAGATGCACCGAGGTCCAAGAGAGCTATGGTTAGTAGTATATAACTAAGGGCCCACTGGGTGGGTTCTTAGTAGGTAATGTGGTAAACACAGAAACTAAAGCTAACCACTGTGGTTAGCTAGGGAACTAGAACCCAATGTAAAAGGTATTTACTGTCCAGTCACCCTCCATCCATCCATCCATCCATCCCTCATGGTGTGCTGCAAGTTCTTATACTGTTATTTTCCTTTCCAATGATGAGAAATTGTTTTTTCAAATTTTGAGTGAAGTAAAGGAATGATGAGATGATCAAATTATTGACTTACACACTTCACAATTGTGAGTCCCCATGTGTAAATGAATCTCATCAACTATAGTAATGGTCTAGGTTGCTAGTCCAATATGTGCATGAGGGAAAACTAAATGCAAGTAAAGAGAGTGTCACTTAATCTTATATGAGCAATTAATCTTTGCCCTAGATGTCTCACTTTGTTTTATTGACTATTACTACTTCCATTGCATCAGCAATTTCACAACAATCAATGAACATAAGTTTGATGACAGTTTGTTGAATTGGGTCTTTCCAATTTGGTCATCTCCAATCCTTTTTATTTTTGTCCACTCTTTTACTACTAGGCTAAACCCTAAACCTTACCTTCCATTTGTCTGAACACTATTGTAAATTTGCAACATAATCCAGTTGGTTTTGAAATCAAGGCCAACCCAGCCACCATCACAATTTTTTTGCATTAGGTTGAATGAATAATGATTAAGTTGAAACACAAATGACTTACATTTTTTATTTTAAGATTTTGAAGGCAAAGCAAAGAGAAAACATGAATATATTGTTGCAGAGAATTTATTGAATAGGTACACAAATAACCTTTCTTCTCAAGAGGAGGTGAAAAAGGACCATCCTTAGTCTAAAATTAGAATTCTGGGGTGATGAAAGAATCACTCCATTTAAATTTGAAAGGTGACCCGAAAGAGAGTTTCACTTATGGAACTTAAATAATTGAAGAATAAAAAAGCCTCGACGTTTTTGATCATTAGGTAGTCATTGCAATTTGCAAGATGACAAGAAATTCCCAAAAAGTTGTCAAAACTTAAACCAAGAGAGCTACACTTAAATTTTCACCCAATATAACAGAATCATCAAATAATTAAGGATGATTACTAAAGGGAACTCAAATCACATGTTATTGCAACAAATGTAAGTGCATTGACAATAGGCAAGTTCATCAACTTATGATTGCAAGCACAACATGGCTTCCTAGAAGAATTAATTAATAATTAATGAACTTTCAGCAAACAATCATGATCACATAGAACTTTGCATGTGTGTGCAAGTAAGAAGTAACAACTGAGAGAACCTCCTGTTTGGAGTTATAAAAATCCTATTGTGATCATTGCAACTCCTCAGCGGAGGGTGAAACTTTTCCCCAGTTCACCAGAAAAAGAAACACTGAAACAAACTAAGCCACGGTTGTCACGAAAGATTTGATGCTCCAAATATGATTGAGTGGTTTTATTTCTAACACTTGAGTAGGTACTTTCCTCTTGGGAAAAGTAGGCATTTCTTAACAAACTAACTACGTCAATGTTATTGTGTTTTAACTTGCAACAACACTGCATACCTTTCAATGTATTTTGGGGGAACATGAACTGCATGCTAAAGTCTTGTGGAGATCATGTGCACTCCTCCATATTTGATTAAATTGATTATATAGATTATTCCAGAGTGTGGATTCATGCTCAAATTTGCATTGCTTCTTGGTGCTTCTGAAAAAAGTAAAACTAGAAATTGAGTGTCGAGTTACTTACTACATCCCACGAAACAAAAATAACTAAGCACACAGATTTTTGAGGTTTTCTTTGGGGAGAGAATCTGAGCTCCCAATAAGCTAGTAGTAGGCTGTGTACCGTAATATGCTCAGCTCATTAACCTCTAGCAAAAACCCAATTCTGCTTTAGCATTGCCAAAACAATAATAGCCAGGAAACATTGAAATAATAATTCAAGGCAAATTCAAGATGTTTGAAAAGAAAAAAGCCGTAGGTTGATCCCAAGAGAGGTTTTACAACATTTAATGACCTCCAACTGCATTTAAGACTTTTGAGCTTTTATATTATAATCTGCCCTCTATGCAGCTGTACTATAACATGACAAATTGCTCTATTATTCTTCTCTTGGTCTGGAGTCCTTTACTTTTTGGGTCAGATGTGGGCATACCAAGATATGGGGGGGGGCACACAGTGATGAACTTGAGGAGAGAGTCAGACTCTTTGCAAACATTGCATCTCAAGAAACTAGTTACAAGCTCATACTTCACATGATCTATACCGTAGTAGCCTATGGTCAGCTTTCGCAGTGATAAAATGATCATATTGTCATATGAATAGTGAAATTATTCAAATCTTAGCTTACAATAAGTTGCATGCTTTTCAACACCTCAGTTCGATCTTTTTTCAACAAACACATTTCAATATTCAAACAGTTAATTGGTGATAAAATGACTATATTGTCATATGAATAGTGAAATTATTCAAATCTTAGCTTGCAATAATTCAGATGTGTTTAAACACCTCAGTTTGATATTTTTTCAACAAACGCATTTCAATATTCAAACAGTTAATGGGTGACAAAATGACCATATTGTCATATGAATAGTGAAATTATTCAAATCTTAGCTTGCAATAATTCGGATGCTTTTCAACACCTCAGTTTGATCTCTTTTCAACAAACGCATTTCAATATTCAAACAGTTAATTGGAGACAAAATGACCATATTGTCATATGAATAGTGAAATTATTCAAATCTTAGCTTACAATAAGTTGCATGCTTTTCAAACACCTCAGTTTGATCTTTTCTCAACAAACACATTTCAATATTCAAACAGTTAATTGGTGATAAAATGACCATATTGTCATATGAATAGTGAAATTATTCAAATCTTAGCTTGCAATAATTTGGATGCTTTTCAACACCTCAGTTTGATATTGTTTCAACAAACGCATTTCAATATTCAAACAATTAATTGGTGACAAAATGACCGTTTTGTCATATGAATAGTGAAAGTATTCAAATCTTAGCTTGCAATAATTCGGATGCTTTTCAACACCTCAGTTTGATCTTTTTTCAACAAACGCATTTCAATATTCAAACAATTAATTGGTGACAAAATGATCGTATTGTCATATGAATAGTGAAATTATTCAAATCTTAGCTTGCAGTAATTCAGATGTGTTTAAACACCTCAATTTTATTTTAATTTTGTTTAACACATTTCAATATTCAAACAATTAATTGATGATGAAACTTACCTTAGGGTAAAGAAATTTCTTTACTTACCTCATGAGTGAATTGACGTATTTTATCCTGGGTTCCCATTTTTTGAACTTTTAAGATCAAAGAACGGGCAATTTTCATTATGGGGGCGAGGCTGGGGAAAAATCAAATTTTTTTTTAATTTTTTTTTTACTTTTTTCCTGTAATACCCAATGGGTGCCTACATGATATCATAGGAAACAAGTAAAATCTCACATGGGGCATTTCAAAAACTGAAATGATCACAAGAGAAAAAAATTCTATGGTCAAAAATGGCCATAACTCTATATACATGCTTGGGAGGAGACAGCTAAAAATATAGATAAACTTTTTTGAATTATTCGAGTTATATGTTAACTCACCCTGTCTTTGGGCCTGCTTTCACCTCCTATCCCCTCTTTCAGGGGATATTCATAAAGTAAGAAAATTTTATTGAATCTCAGTATGAAATGTTGAAACTCAGCATTCAATGGTTCGAGACTAATTATAGTAATTGTACAAGGTAAGAGGAGCAGTAAGAATATATGTAGAAGCAGTGGAGGCGCTCACGAAAAGGAAAGACATGATGAAACTCAGTTTACCACCAAAATTGTTCCAAAAACTAGTTTGGGTCTCAGTTATTTTTCTTTTTGAAATTTTCATTCCCAGTTACACCTTTGATGCCCTATTATGCCGAAACTGGTCACTCTCGCCCCCTAATCGCAGGACTTTACACAAATAAGTCTATTGCATGATGGCAACTTTGGCTACAACACAAAATTGACCCTAAAAAACAAAAAGCTAACTTTTAGTGATGGTAGCTTTTATAGTAGCCCTTTATTGCTTTGTTTTAATGTTTACTAATTGCTTTAACGATCTGACATTTATATCTAGGACAGAATCCTATTTTTTAAACAATTGTTCAACTTGTGCAATGTTGGGTTAAGTTATGTTCTACTCTATGTTGTAGGGTTATTGGTCTTGTGTCTTGTCTTTTTGGAAGGATTTATGGCTGTTCTATTTAGCTTTCCACTTGTTGGTTGGTTTTAATAAGTTAAAAAGTTATGATAGATGTATTATGACAAAGAGTTAATGGTGAGAGAATTTATGGTTTCTCTTTTCCAAGTTCAAAGAAAAGAACCCTAGGAAGAGATGAGACCAATGAACGCCTCCAACAAACTAAAATGACGGAAGTTGTTCCAACAAATTGATTTCCAATCAAATCAAAGGGGAAAAGATTATTTGATTAGAGAACTGAACTGATGATGAGACAATATTTTTTAGGGAACATCATCCATAAACTGGGGTACTTATTATTATGTTTCATATTAATGAGTTGGGGATGCCTCACAAGTCCAACTTCTTTTTTTTTTTTTGCAATGAGCCAACTTGATTGGCCCATAGCAAAAACAAAAAGTTGAAACTATGGAGGCTCCCCAAAATAGAAGATTCTATGGAAAGATGGAGTGCCTTCCCCTTTGGCACACCTATATATATAGAGGTGCTAAGGGGGAGGACTTTGGGCAAAACATATGGGGTTAAAGGGAGGTGCTATTGGGAACACCCTTGGGGAACACATTGGGAACCTACGGAACAGATTGAGAATCTTGTGAGAACCTAAAGGGAACATGTTGGGAACAAAGGAAAAAGGAAAAAAAATTCCCCTCCCCCCTTAATTGATGATGGATGTGAAGGGAGAATGGTTGGCAAAAAGTGCCAAATTAGGGGACGGTTGATCATCATGAATGGTTGCTGATGTTGAAGGTCTTTTTTTTTTTCTTTTTTTTTCTTTTTTTTCGGGTGTTTTTGTTTGTTTGTAGGTTAATTGTGTTTGATGGTTGCAATTCAATGGGTGGCACCGCTAAGTTCATTTTTGTGATGGAACAGTTTCGTAACTACATTATTATGATCGGGTGAAAGCAAATTGAGCAATTTAGCAATGGTTGGTTTTGCAAATTTTGTGATGGGTTGAAAACACATTGAAGAGCTTAGCGATGGTTGATTCTACAAATTTTGTTTTGGTGGGAAATGGCTGCAACTCATGTTATAAGGAGTGGTGTTCTAGTGGGACATTTAAGTGGTCAAACAAAAAAGAGCTAAGTTTTCTTTTTATTGTTTACAAAAATGGAAATAGTTGAAAAAGTGTGGTTAGAATAAAGAGTGTGGTTTCACATGTAGTTGAGGAAGCATCGACCATTAATAGTTTTTCATCGCACTTCATGGAACAAGCATTCCACTGCACCATCAGCTTTAGGGCAAGAAAGGAAGTTTAGTTTTAGGATTTAAGGACCAATTCAAAGGAAGTGACGACCAAGTCTAGAGGTTTCATGAATGGTCTATGTGGCTTGTTCAATTGTGTTGTGGGTTTTTGGGACTCATGAGGGAAACTATCAAATCATCTAGGTTTGGAAAAAAAATACCTACATTGTTGTAGGAGTTTCGAGGAAAAATGGGATTTTTTTAAGGCGCATATGGGTGTTATGGAAAGATTCTATTATTCTATCCAATTCATTTTTACTTTTATGTTCAACTTCTAATGGTGATAAAACTAATGGGAATGGGATTATCATCCAAAATTTGGGTTTATTTTATCATGAATGAACTACCACATTCAAGATCAATTGGCTCTTGAAAGGAAACTAAGAGAGTTCTGATCCCTTTATGTCTTTTGTTTTTATGTTACTATTGATGTAGAAGTTGTAGGAATACAAGTTAGGAATTAGTTGTTTTGTGATAATTCCATTGATCATTGGATGACCTAATGATCTTGATGTTGAAATGTTCAATTGCATCAAGGTGTTTCTTAACTAAGTAGCCTTCTCTTTTTTATGACAATTCTTACATTTTGAAAGGGATCTTCCATTCGTAATAGATCATTTGGTTCATATATAGTTTTGACATGATCCTTTACCTTGGGTAAGGCCCTTGGACAAGGGCATTACTAGAAATGACACCAAATTCAACTGCCACTTTTTAAAGCCCCTTCTTTTCAAAATACTCGTTTCCTTTGGCTTTACCCTACATGTTACAATTTTATGAAAAAAAAATTTGATATCTTAGCGTCTTGATTACTTTCATGTAAAACCAACTACCTGCTTATCTATAAAGAATACCCATTCAACTAGTTTTTGAAGAAAAATTATAACCTTCAATAGTGGTGACTACACATTTTCAAAAGGACGAGGAAGTTCATCATCTATGTCATTAGAACATGAGCTAACCTTTTGGTGGTTGAAATTCAAACAACATTCACATTCCAATTGTTAATCAAATGTTTCAAAAGAAACTTCAAAAAAGATAAGAACATCAAAGTCATGGAATTCTCTTTCAATCTATCCACACACAAAAAACAAAAACAAAATTAAAAATTCATTGCATAGACTATTAGGTAATGGTGTAAACCAAAAATGTATCTAATGTTTTATTGTTAGGCTTTAAGATGTGAGCAAGGCAAACAATGTCTAAGCATTGGAAATCATCACTTGTTTTGCCTTTTATCATTTAGTAAAATGATATTGCTCTATCAAGGGAATTGGAGTTGGTTCATGGTGGTACACTTTTGGGATTTGCTTTGTGTTTGTTTTGTTTTTCTTGTGTGTGCATATACTTCGTGCTAGTGATGGAGTGAAGTTTTTGGAAGACATGGATAAAAAGTGGTAATCTTTGAAAGGTAAGTGTTTTTTGCATTGTTGTGTGTTTTAGTGTTTTGTACTATGATTGTCTCTAATGTTAATGCACTAAAGGTAGAATATCCAAATTTTGAACTCCTTAATTGGTTTAAACATTGATCCTTGAAATCTGTTATGCAAGGGATTCAATAATCAAAAAAAATTGGAGGTAGATAAATCTTTAAAAACATGAGTGAGGTTGTTGAGAGGCTCTAAGGGATTATACAAGTTAATCTATTAATGGCATGAAAAGTTCAATTTCAATATACATGATTATATATAGGAGAATTGCAATGTTATGCATGTGAAAAAAAATCCAACACCTATTGACATGGGAGTTCCAAATATAAATTATTTTCTTTTGGAAATTCACTTGATGTATTGGGTTTCAATTTGTGTTGTTTTTGGGAGGTTGGGGTTTATGCTTGTCGATACTTTCCATAGAAGGGACAATGTGGGCTGGTTGTTGTGCCATTTTGTGGTTAAAAAATAAAACACTTTGTGAAAGGTTTATGGGTTGTGTGACTATGATGCCATTTTCGAAAATCATGATAGCCAAATGAATGGAGATTAGAATTGATCTAATCCACTTCATGCCAATAGATTCTTGAGTTGGTTTTGAATCATGTAGAACCAATTGTTAGGAAGAAAAAAAAATGTAAAACAAAAACATATGTGATTATTCCTACTTTGGAAATATGATTGTATTATGGAATGTGTTGTTAATAATCCATGTCTTCCACACCGCCCTCCTTTTTGGGTTGTAATGGTTCTTAAGCTTGTGTAGCACCCTCTCCACCATGGTTTTTCCCAACACACATGTAAGTTGTGAATCCTAATATTACATTAAAAAGTTCATTGACAAGCTATTATTAAGAATATATAATCAATGTCACACCAATGGTCAAATTGATATATATGAATCAAATCACATGATAAGATAAGTGAAGTGATGAGAAAAATTAGTATATGTTCAAGTTATTCAAAAGTCCTCAAGTTCCATACCTTTTTCCATCCCATGTTCCAATTTCATCCCCTATTTTTTATTATCCATAGAATCACCACATTTAAAATGAAATCACAAAATTAGGACCAATAATGAAAATAGAAGGTGAACTAAATTTTGAAATTATTTTTGGACATTTTTTAGTTTTGAGGTTTTCATTTTTGGGCATTTTGTAAGGTTTTTTTTAACACCTTTTTTTATTCATTGCAAATTTATTCTAAGGTTTGCTTTATGGATCACATAGGATAACTTTTAGGGTTTTTGTTTCATGGAATTATATAATTGGGCTATTCCACTTCTTCTTTTTTCCCATTTTTTCATTTTCACTTGTGAAATTTCCAATTTTTTTTCATTTGTTTTAGGTTTTTCTAATTTTATTTATTTCTTAAAATTACTCATATCTTTTCATTTTCACTTGTGATAGCTAGTTTAATTTTCACTTGTCCCTTTGTTTTTTTCTTTTCGGTTCCTTGTTTTTTCTCTTTGGGTTTTTCATTTCTTCTTGCATTTTTTAAGGTTTTTAATTTCTTCTTGTTTTTTTTACAGTGGTTTTCATATTTATTTATTTTTCCTTTTCAACTAACCATCAACACTTTGAGGAGCATTTGGTAAACATGTTTCACTTTTAAGGTCCCATAGTGATTTAAGCTAATGATTTGCACTCCACTTTTATACTAATGAATGGTCTATAAGTCTATAGATGAAATAACATTTTTTTTGTCATCTAATTCAAGCCATGGCTCTATTTGTACTCCAAGTGACATGACACAAATGAAGGGAGAAATGTTGATGGTTTATGTGGAAGCCTTCCTTCAAAAATTGTAACAAAAAATTTATCAAGTACTTTTGAATGCTTAGAATTGAACCATATTTCCATAAGTCTATAAAATTGTTTATTTTTCTTTGTTTTCATTTGGTTTTTCACAAGCGTAGATTCTTGGAATTTCTAGTTTAACATTTATTAATTTGGGTTTCATTGATTCATTGCCCACTACGTTATCCCCATTCAACCTTTGGTATTAACTTACATTGCCAATTTAACACTATAATATAGATTTTATATGGCTCTTTTTTCTGGAAATTTTTTTTCAAATTTTTGAAAAATAATTGACCTAAAAAATATGATATTGACTTATACAAAGGATTTTCCATGAAAGAAACGGCCCATATGTGCTAGATTTTTTATAAAAAAAGGTTTTCATATCATCATTTTTTAATGATAAATTCCAATAGACCAAGAATATAGAAGGATCTTTTTTTTTTTTTTACTTTCATATTTATTTTGTAGCCAAATTTGGCTAAATTGTCTTATGGATAATGATCACTTCAACTACATCAAAAAATTGAAAAAAAAAAACCCCAATTCCAACATATTCACAATGTCACAAATTGATCACAAAAAATAAAGTTTATAGGGAAAAAATTCAATATTTGGTGAAGCAAGCCTTAAATGGGTATGAAACAAAATTTAATTTGATGAAATAGTCTTCAATTTAAGAGAACAACAATTCAATTACAACTAAAAACAAACCTAAAGTAAGTGAAAGAAAACATAAGTAGTTGGAAACATAGTTGATGAAATAATTTATAATAACATTGTTCCAATATGTGGAAACAAATGTCTATTTGGTGAAATTGAACTGAAGTAAGTGGAAGTAGAGCTCAGTTTGATGTAATAGCTTTCATTTTGATGTAACAAAACACAATTCAATGGAAATAAATTTGAATTTGATGAAAAAAACTTTCAAAAAAATAAATCCATGGATTCCAATTTGATGAATCGCACTTCCATTTGATGAAACAACCCATTATTTTGGTGAAACATGTTTCAAGTGGTGGGAAATGTTTCAAAAATTGAAGCCAAATTTTTATTTTTTAGAAAAAAAAATTCAACTCATGGAAACAAATTTCAATTAATTGGAAACAAACCTTAATTTGATGGAAACAAAGTTCAATTTGGTGAAACAAACTTCCAACAATTATAAACATAGCTAAATTTGATGGAATCAAATTTTAAGAAGATGAAACATAGTTCAATTTAAAGGAAATGTGGTTCAAATTTTGGAAATAGACCCTAATTTTAAGGCATCAAATCCCAACAAGGTGAGATAGACCTCCAATCAATTAGGTTTTATCTTTTAAGTTGGGGGTTGCATTTTAATGACCTCATGAAAGTTCCAATTGATGAATAGATTGCCACATTTAATGAGACAAACCTCAAGAAGGTGAAATCAACATTTAAAAAGGTGAAATAGAATTTTATTCATGGGAAATATACCTGAATTTTTTGAAACAAACCTTAAATCAATGAAACATAACTAAAATTGATAGAATCAAACTACAATAAAGGAAATAGACCCCCAATTAATGAAGGTTTCAATGATATTGATGAATCAACCTCCAAATACATTCATAATAAAGTCATACAAAGATACCAAGGGGAGTATAAACTTAAGAGATGCACCACAATAAAATTTATCCAAATAATTTTAGGTGTCTACAAGCCTTTTAAAAGGACCACAAAATAATCCAAGCATAACACGAGTTTGTTTAAACATTAGTTTCATGTGGATCCAAAGTTCACCTTAAACCATTGAATACACAAATGAGCCACCAATGCACATCAAATCTAATTCAACACATTTGAGACTATTCAATTACCTTATATGTACACTAAAGTTCCAAAAAATTTAATAGGGGAACTATGTTTCCCCCACATCAAAGTTTGAAATCTCTAAATGAATTAACAAAAAGATTAGTTTTATCTAGAGGTTCATAAGCCCAAACTAGGAGATCATCATATGATTTAATGTCTAAATCATAACATACCTCCAAAAGGTCAATTGCATGCAAGCATGTGCTCAAATATTGCATTTCAAACTCAAGACACTTTTGAAGAAAAACCTTGGGGCGGCATTTTTTGCAATGGTTTGAAGGTGCCATGCATGATTGATTTAGAAATTTTCAAATCCATTGCACCACACACTTTCACCAACCATAAACCATGATTTTGTACATTATACATAGATGCCATAACATAGAGAGGCTCAAGGGCAAGCATGAGAATATATGGTCTATAGCTATAATGTCTATGAGACCAAACAACAAACTGCAAGTGGGTTCAATTACAACAATTGCAAGTGTAGGGTTTTGTCAAGGTAAGATTTATGGTTCTAGGCCTTGGGTTTTTGTAGAATTTGAGGTGTTGAAATGATGAATCAGTGTGCATACAAGGTTGTAGCTAATGTTTGAACAATGTCACAAATTAACTGTAGAAACTAAATATACACCACATTGCCAAAAAAAATACCCACAAAAGTTGGGTCACATCTATAGTGACAATCATTAAAGAATTGTTGCCTTTTGCAAAACTTTCTATTAACACCATAATATTGGAGGCTCAAGAACTTTGGGCTAAACAAAATTTTCACCTCTAGAACTTGTGCACTTACCGTGTTCTTTTCTATACCTACAATTTTCACAACCTAAACTTCTCCACTTCACCACAACAACGCCTTCACCAAAGTTCTTTTCACAACAATCAAGACATGCACACTGATTTTTCTAGGTTTATCCAATTTTCACATTTAAAAAACCTCTTGTGCTTTTTTCATGTCTTATAATTTCTTTTTTTTTTTGCTTTTAGAAACTCTCACATGTAGAAAAAAGTCGTCACAAATGCCCATTCTTACAATTTTTTTTTCTTTTCAAAAGGTTCATTTGAACACTAACCCCTTCACACATATAAAAATTAGGTGTTATGAATGCCAACATCATTGCTAAAATCATTGTGGATGAAATTCATCCATGAAAATCCAATTTTCATCCATAATTGATGAAGCTCATGTGTCATTATCCATTAAATGAAATTCATTATCATTTTCATCCCTAAAATTCATCCATTAAGTATAATCAATTGGAGTTAGTTGGAACTAACTAAAGTTTGTTGGAATCAATTGTGGTTAGTTATGAGTTATGAAGGTCCTTAAGAAGTTTCCATGGTAAGTGGTCCTTGATGTATGATTTTGGATTGTGCAAACTTATTCGTTTCATTTCATGTTCATGTTTTCATATGTAATTAGAATAAAGTTTCATTTCAATTTTTGTCTTGCATACTTTGTGTTCCTACTTTTTATTTTCACATTTTATGTTGGAATTTAGATTTAGGTTTGCCTTTGACATAAACATCTTGGTTTTCGTATACCTTGGAAAGCCTTTGTCTTCATAGTTTTTGTAATCGTGACATTAGGTTTTTTCATGCAAAAAATGAAACACAAAACCAACAAAATTTACCACTAATTTTGGTGGAAAAATAAATTTGGGTCCCATTTGTTTTTCTTTGTGTGTTCATTGCCCTTGGTCATAAATTTCATCCCTTAAATCTACAAAATTCTTTAATTTCACCCCCAAACTGAGGGTTTTTATGAATAATTTTATTAGGCATTCAAATAAAGTTGATAAATATATTTATATCAAAAAAAATTTATCATTTTGGCATTTTCCTTTTGGGACGTTTATATGGGCTAAAACTTGAAACTCTAGCTTTAATGAAAGTCACATGAGAGGTGGAATTGAATGTTCGCCCAATTTTAATAAAACCCATTGTCAAGGGCTTTATAAAAAATAAAGACCTCCATTTATTTATTTATTTTCCATTGATAGAACGTGAATATCTTAGGATTTTAAGAAAAAAATTGTAACATATTTCAAAAAATGGATCATTCTCTGCACTGAACATATCATTATTTGAAATGCCCCATAAGTAAAAGAAAAAAAATTGTGTTTTGTAAGGTGATCTTTAATTACATTTTTTCAAATTTCACAATAGTTGTTACACATCTAGCAAAACATTTTGGATAATTCAAAGGGGGGTTCACCACCACCATCATCAACCTCATCATGGATGATTTTCATGGACCATCATTATTCAATTTTCATCCATAATATAGGAAGTTCATCCACCACCATTTGATTTTCATCCATAATGTGTTATAATTATGAAAGTGTTAAAAGAAATTCCTTGAATGACAGGTGATCTGGAAACCTTCATGAAAACTTTCTTGAACTAAATCCCCAAATGAATAAATAAAAATAGTTCCCTTCATTATTTTTAATCTGAAGTATGATCATATGTTTGAATCTTGTTGCTCCAATTATGTCAAGTTTCCAATCATTCCATGTTTCAAATAAATTTCCATTCACATACTTTTATTGTAATTTTGTGGCCATGTTTTGTGTTCTTATGTTGTGATCTTGATTTAAATTTAGGTTTATTATTGTTTTTAAAAAAAAACCTCTTATGTTTCATGGGAAATATTTGATTGTGGTAGTATTTGTGTCCATGACACAAATCAACATAAGTCTTTGCATTCATTAAATCATTTTGTCCTTTATTTGTGAAATGGACAATTCATTTCAACAAGCACACATTTGGACAATCATGGTATGATATCATTTTTTAACAATGCATTGTTTGTTTGTGTGATTTTTGTCCACTATTGTTAATAACTTAAAAAAGTTGAAAATGAAAATAATGCATCAAAACATTCACTTGACTTCTTTAGGATTCCATGGGAAGTTAATGAGTGAAATGCAACATTGGGCTAGATGCAACCAAAGGTAGTGTTGGGGCTTAATGTTGTTAAAAGGTCAAGTTGTTCAACAAGACAAGGTTTTTCAAATTTTTTGAATGTATTTCATTTTATGATCAAGTTCATTTGATTATGATTGAAATTTGAAAGGATTTCAATGACAAACAATTGGTGAACAATTGGTGTGTTGGCTTATAGAATATTGTTTGAATGGAACAAAAAAAGGTTTGAATCATTGGAAAACATTTAACCACTTATTTATCTTCCATAAAAATCAAATTTCCCTTAGTTCAAGGTTTGGCAAATGCATTAGGGTTTTTATTGCCCCAAGCTAATGGACGAACAAGTGTAGATTGTGGGTGCACCCATTTAATTGATGGGTTGTTTTGAAGTCTACCCATCTACTTGTTGGGTTTCTTTTCAAAATATGAAAGGTAATTGATTTAATCATGCCTCTATATCATTTTTTTTTGGGTTGTCATTTGCCTTTACGTATCACAAGGTTTCATATCACTATGAAATGTAAAAAAAATTCATATGACTAATTTTTTAAATGATTTTTTTTAGAAACATAAAAATAATTAGCTTCAATTCCTTTAAATTTTATTAAAATGAGGTTCTTAAAATTTTTATTTGAAAGATTATGCCAAAATTCATTAAATTAAAACACGTCAATTTAAAAATAATTTTAAATTTTATTATAAACTTTCTTTTGACATACAACTGTTTTAAATCCATTGGATGTTATTTTTAAAATTGCAATAAGGCTTTGATGAAGATTTAATAACAAAAATCATAATGAAATTAATTTTTAATCGATTAATTTTTTTGTATTGTTGTTTCCTTTTATGTTATAAGTTTATTATCACCTTAAGATAATAGACATGCATGTATGATTTTAGGTTTTACTAAGCATGTATGGGGCAAAGACAACTAGTTTTAGTTATTTTATTTTCACTCTAAAGACACAATGTGTGGGCTTAGAAAAAAAAAAAAACATTGGATGAAAGTGGGGGTAGTTGAAAAAGATGAAATTTGAAAGGATTAAAGGATGGAAGATATTTGAAGAAGATTTTTAAAATGATAGACTAATGTGAGAGGCAAATGGATGGAACAATTTTTTTATAAAACATCATCTTTTATATATATATATATATAATGATGTGCCAATTGGAAATGAATAAAGGTGATGGGGAGAAAATGGAGGCCAAGAAAGATAGAAAATTCAACACAAACATTGTATGCAAATTGCAATCAATGATACGAAATGGACAATATGTGGAAAATCTTTGTTGTATGCACTAATCAATATGTTAAAGAAGTTTAATCCAAAAATGAAAGCTCAAGGGAATTCCAAAATATTTAACAAGCAATGAATGCCAAATAATCAAAGATCAAAAAAAGGATCAAGTACATAACTTGGATATTCACATAAATTATCTTACCTTTGCATATGTATTAAAATATTTGGGTTGATGTGGTGATTGATCATACCTATCAAATCCAAACAAGGGGTTCCCCCCCTCAAATTTTGTGATATAAAAAAATTGACAAATCTTTTCCAATAATTTAGCAAAATTAGTTGAATTTACACTATAAAAAACTCATAATTTGAACTTTAAAAAAAAAAAATCTTTTGTTAAAACCAATTCAATAATCCCAAGATTAGTTGCAATTTATGTTTTTTTTTAAAAGGACCCAAATTGATCTTTGATGCATTAAGTTCTTTTCCTAATATGATGTTTTGTAAAGTTCATTATGTGTATAAATAGATGAAACCATATTTTTCAAAAATATATAGTGCTTTACACACCCATCTTGATTGTTTTGTTTTCTTTGTGAAGTTGTAGGTGTTAATTTGGTCATTTGAAGCAAAGTTGCATGTGTTTATTTGTTCATCATTTATGATGTTGTAGGTTTGTGGAATGATGGAAGCAAGTGAAGCAAGGTGTTATTGTTATAGTCGAGGTCAATCTTGGTGCTCATGTCCACCATGGTAGATTTTGACTAGGTCGTAGAGAAAACATTGAAAGGGATAAGATCTTGTTATCTTGTTGGGCTTGATTTATAGCTTAAGCAATATGAAGAAGGAACAAATTAAATATAAAATATGAACTTGTTGCAACAACAACATTGTTGCATTAATCAAGTTGAATAAAAAATGAACTTTCATTCATTTACATTTTGCATTTGTTTTCACACATTTAAAAAATATTTTCCGTGTCTATATATAGTTGATTGTTTCTATGCAATTCATCAAAAATATCTTAATGGTGTTACTTGGTTGTCTTTCTTGGAGATGGAAAGACCATGTTCAATTCCATAGTCTTTGAAGATGCATGTGAGGGGCCAACATTTGAAACTTTTGCAATTCTTCAAGCCTACAAAGCTTGAAGTATTCACAAACTTGTTTAGAGGTTAGCTACATATCAAGAATCATGAACAAAGCCATTATGCTTTGGTTTTCAAGAATGAAAACTTTCTTCAAGGTGGTAACAACCATTTTGCTTTTGTTTGAATGCAAATGGTATTTTCCTTCATTTTGTCAATTTGATATGATTGTATTGTTATTTTTGAACCAATGGACAAGTTATTGAATTGGCATGTAGACTTGTTGGGGAATTCTCATTGAACAACTTGAGCTCGTGTATGTTGGTTGTCTTTAATGATGGCATGGAATGTTGACATTTTGTTGGAGTATATTTGCATGTGTTATTTGACATTTCACCTAGCAAGGAATTTTGCATGACAACAACGAACAATGTGGAAAGAAATAAAATAAAATGTTGTGGGTGTTTGGGTTTATAAAGTTGAAAGCTTTATGTATTGTGTATTTAATTAATGTTTCAGATTTTTGCAAAGCTTGGACTACACTATGATTAATAGTGAATTTAGCAACATCATGTTTTCTAATGCCCCATTTTGATTCCATGACATTGCAATTTTCTCACATAATCCAATTAAACGATTTTGATTGTAATGTTCAATTATTTGATCCCATAATGCATTGTTTTTTTTACCATTATTGGCAATCAGATCTTGTGAAACATGCAAGAAAAAGTGGCACAATTGTGCATTTTCTTTGGGAAAAAAATTTCCCTTTATTCATTCTTGTTAGTGTAGTGGATTCCATTTCGACAATGACAAATGAAGCTATTCAATGCCTTCACAAAACGCCAAATGATGTTTAACATTGACAAAGTCATTTAATGGGCCCATGCTTGCCCCTAATACCATCCAAAGTATTGGCATGTGAGAAGAGAAAATATGTCAAGGCTTTTAAAGTTTGAATGGACACCAATGATAATTTTCACGACTAATTGTAGTTTTGCAAGTGATTTTTCGACAATTGTGGAAATGTTTTTAGTTAGATAATTCAAAACTTTCGCATGTATCCCAAACCATGAAATCAAACAAATTTAGATTAGTTACTTAATTTTAAATGAAATGAAATTTCCAACATTTTCACATATATTCTACAAACACTAAATAGGAAACAAATGCATAAGAAAATTAAGTACAAATGTTGAAGCAATATTAAACTCAAATTTACTTGAAACAAAATGACAAATCTTGAACCTAGATTGAATAATGCATTTTTGTTTCAAGTTCAAAAGCATGCAAATCATCAACCATGATTTACTTTGGATTTACTTTAGTGCCAAACTCTTGCTAAAAGCTCTTCATAATTTGCATTTTTTTTTCACATGGGCCACATGCAAAAAAAATGCATCGTTTAAATATTAATTTAGTATAAAACAACTTAAAAAAACATTTGAAGACATGAATTTCAACAAAATCCATTTTCTCAATTTCTTTTTACACCTAACCGGAAGCTATTACAAAATTGAAGTGTTAGTTTACTTAAAGGAACTTCTCAAAGCAATTGAAGCCTCCCATTCTAACAATCTAGTTGGGCACATATGTGTTCCTTCTCCCTTATGCACAAGTCTATTCCACAAACCTTCCTTGTATTTGTATATATTATAATGTTATAACCTTGTATATGTACAAACACTTAAGCAACGTATCGAAACACACCTTATCCTAAAATGTTAGCACCAAGGGTGGGGTTTTAGGGTGCTTGGGAATTGGGACACCTTTGGGCATGAGGACAAGTAAACTAAATACATGGGCCATACATGGGGGCCATTTTTGGTTTATGATTTTGATTATTGAAAAAAATTAGTTTGCAATTTTTGTTCAAAAATTGTTGCTAATAGATGTTAACACAAATTTTCTTTAGAACAAATAAATGAGACATAGTGGCAAAAACTAGGTGAAGACACAACCCAAGTTACAAACACCCTTGTTCAGAAGAGAAGCTCTAACTCACACTCATTCCAAATGACATTTATTACATACCTACTCAATTATATGGACATGTTTTTTGTTTTGGTGACCATTGATAGATGTTACAACTACAAAATGGAAATTTAACTTTTTTTGTTTGCAACAAAACCATCAAGATGGATTATGAATCTTCCATCAAAAGCTCCCTTGCTCAATGAAAATAAAATTCCCCCAATTCTTTTGACACACGCATGGATCAAACATAATTTTATTTTGGTAAAATTTCCCGAAATTTTGACTCGAAAAAAAAGCTGATTTTGATCTATGAGAAGGATTATTCACCAACAAAATGACCCAAATTTGCGAGATTCCAAGGGAAAAGAATTGACATTACCAGATTTTTTGTAATAGTGAAGAAAATAGAGTGATATTTACATTTTTTACTTTTATGTCTGGTTCATAGCCAAATTTGGCTAAATAATTTTCTTCTGGATGATCACCATTATGGCTATATCACAAAATTGAAAAAAACATTAAAAATAAGAAAGCAGCCATCCCATTTGTATCCTGATTTAAAAGCCGACCAACCCAAGTTGCAGTGCTCAAGCTCAAAAATTATTTCCTCCAAATCTAAAAATATTGTGAAGAAAAATACGAAATATTTAGGAATATTCCATGTGTTGAAATGAAAATTTCAAAAGTAATTAATTAATTATTCGATGGACTTGTGTTGAAGGTTTAGGGTTTAGGGTTTAGGTACTACTTTATCCAGCAGTTAGGGTTTAGGGTTTAGAGGGTTCTACCTGCCACCAAAATGACAATAGAAGCAAACTCAATCTTCAAATCTTGAGTTAGAGTAGGGTAAAGCCCCTGGCCCAGGGCATTCAAGAATAAACAAACTCTGTACACTATACTTTGGATGAAGTCTTTGGATGAAGTATAGCCTTCAAATAGGGTGAAAATGTGTTTGGGCCTGTAAATGTGTGCACTATATAAAGTCTTTTACAAGGCCCGCTTGTTTTTTAATAAATATTTCTTTTGATTGGCCAGCCATAATTAATGGCTCATTATTTTTTTGGGCAAAGAATTGAATGGAAGTTGTCAGATTTCAAGGAATTTTTTTTATTTTTTATTTTTTATCCTGAAATTGCCATATTTCGACAATAGGTTTCAGCAGCTCTCGAGCATATAGCAGGATATTTTTCCACTTTCCTTCTGACCTGTAGCCAAATTAAACTAACTCCTCTTGTGGATGATCACCAGTGTGTCATCACAAAATTGAAAGAAAGAAAGACATTAGAATTTTATAAATAAATAATTTTAATTTTAAAATAAATGTATTAAAAATTTATAATTAAAATTTTAAAATAATTTATATTAATAAATAATTATATTAATAAATAAATAATTATTATAAATAAATAATTTTAAAATTTTAAAAAATATTTAAAAAACCTGTCTCCCACATTATATTGTCCAATTTTTGATGTTTATTCATAGGGGTAATGAAACAATTAGCACTCTAAGTTGGATGTATTAAACACTCGTAGAGGCCCAAATAAGGAGTGAAGGTGGAGCTACTCTTTTACTAGGGACAAGACTCATCCAGTTCTTCTATCAACCTTCAATTCCTTATGTAATATCGTAACCTGCAACTTCTTACAATGCTCACCCGTCCACTATGTCATTCTGGCCGGTGATCTCTTATGGCTCACTGGTTATGTCCCAATTCTGATTCGACCATCCAAAATATCAAAATGGACAATACCAAAAAAAATTTTTAAAAAAATAAAAAAATCTTGAACTTTTATTCCAATAATAAATAAATAAATAAATAAATAAAATCTTGAACTTTTATTCCAATAAAAATATTATTAAAGTGTTCTAAAATTTCTAAACTAATACAAATTAGACCATTTCTAAACTTTAAATTGTACTCTACACTAAATGTGTCTTAAGGATCATACTCTTGTTTATTTTGTTCATTGCCATGCGATTCCATGTCTAAGGCTTCCAAAATTGTAGCTATCACCTTGAATGTTTAATGTGCCAATCTTTATTGTTGCAAGATCTACAACTTCAAATCTTTTTTTAACACCACAACTTAAAACTAAACATAATCCAACAAAAAAGAAATAAATTGACACAATGGAAGAAACTATAAGATTTACCTCAAGCTTATTGTCACTTTTCTCCAAGTCAAGAAGCTCAATTTTAAGTCCTCATTTTTTTTTCATAAGGTCCTCTTCATGAATTTTTAATGGACCCCAAGTTATCAACACAAGCATCATTTGGCCAGTTTTTGTAGATGCTTATAAGCATCTTAAGATTGTCTATGCCCAATCGAGAATGTCAAAGGTTTGTGCGAATACTAGCAAGATTCAACACTCTTTTTATCCTGATTTAGGAGCCAATAATGCCCAACACTTGTTGGGCTACAAACCCAACATACGAAAATTGAACCTCATGCACTTTACACCACCTAGTGGATTTTTGGCCTCATATTTTGTGACTTTCTTGACCCTAAAATGATTATACTATTCTTTCACCATTGATGATGCCATTTCCTCATCAATCTTCATGAGATTATACAACAAACTTGTGATTTCAATAATGTGGGATGTAGAGCTAGGAGTTCCAACATCTACATCACTTGAATTTTAAAAGTCATATGCAGAAACAAGGAGTGAAAGTAATACCAAGCGGTCATATTCACCAATAATTTGCCATGTTCTCTCCTTGCCAACAAATTGAATGGCCAACCCCAAGCCCTTGTAGCAAGCGTCTAACATCATGCATAACATGTTGTGAGTTTTGACCTTTTGGAAAGAAACCACAAACGAAAGGAAAGGGTTTAAGACTTGTACCATAACTTTCCATCAAAATCTTGGATCTGCGCATATTCAAATGCCTAGCAATCTACCCATAACTTACATACAAATGATATGGCAACAAGGGCATTAGAAAGCAACCAATACCTTCAACTTTGGTTTAACACAAATTGCTAAACCATGGGCCCTAGCTATTGGCAACAACTTGAAATATGGCCCAAACTTGAAGACTTGGCACACGACCTTGCAATGCCAATGATTGTTGCCCTTTGTAACAAAAAGCAATTCCATGCTTGAGTTCAAGAGTCTTTTGAAATAGGATGACTCTTGAAGCAAAACAAGTATTTACATGAATCTTAAGTTTGCGTGGAAGCACCTTTGCAAGTTCACATGCCATTCTTGTCATCCCTTACCACTTTTCTTAATCAAAGTGATGGTTTTTACAAAGCATGTGTTTTTTTATATTGAAATTGAGGTCAAGCCAACACATATTTTGGAATCATTTGTGGCATATTGACAACATTTGGACATTGCATGGCCCCAACATGACCCTACAAAAGGTGTTGACAATCCCAAAATTTCATGAGACATAAATGAGGGTAATGTAGATGTAATGGTGAAAGATTACTCCCTTCATTTTTAACATATGCAAAAACAAAAAATTTAAGCCCATGTTTTCCAACACATTATTTACTTGTAAAACCATGGCATTTCTAAATGTGTCTACAATCTCAAAAAATCTCATAGTTATATAATAAGGCTCCCACTTGTCATTCAAGAAATACATGATAAGAACAAAAGTATTGACACCTCCCCTTGACATCCAATAATCAAAAGATATAATGCAAGTATTACATGATTCAAAAGTTCAAGATACAAACCTTTCCTTCATTCTTTTGACAATCCTACGCAAAATATCATGTCTATCATGTTTAAACTTTTGCATTAATGGAAAATTCAACGAATGATTTGGCCTTGTAATCAACCTCCTAAAAAATGGTGTTCAACAAATGATAAAAATGCAAACTCTTTAGAAATAAACAAGGCAGGGTCATTTTCAAGATGCTTGTGATGAGGATCATCCTTGCTATAGGGAACACTAATGTAGCAAAGAAAACAAAAATAGTGCTAAAGGTTGGGACATGCTTATTTGTAACCCACTTTTCTTTTTCAAGCCCACTTTTATCTTGTGCAATTTTTTCTTGTTCATTTCATTTAATCTAAAGTTGGCAATGACTAATCTTTAAGTGTTTACGAAGGGAACAAATCCCATTAGTTTACCAATATGTAATCATGCCCCCTTTTTTATTTGTAAGTGAAACAATTAGATAACATAAAACACATTTTAGTAATTCTTGTGAGGTTGAATTTGAACTTGATTCACCTTGGCTGAAAAAAAGGCTACGGTGTAAAAAAAACCAAAGTTGTGTCTAAGCTATTTTGGACCACAAGTTTTGGATTTTGTCTTTCCAAAAGTCTATTTGTTTTGCCAACAAAACCCATTGATCACTTGGATGTATTCACATAAAGTTTTTAATAGGTGTTGATGTTGATGGGTGAGTTCTAGAAACAAAAATAAACCCATAACATTTTATTTCCAATGACGGGTCAATGGGAAACATCACTTATGTTGGAAACTCTTTTGAACGTTCCAAAAACTTAAACCTTAAAAAAACATGAGGAAAAACACAAAGGTTAAGAAGAAAATAAAATACCAACATCACAAGACAAAGATCAACATCAAGAACACTATCATGACAATACCCACCATCATAAGAATAAGAATAGAACAAGAACACCATCATAACCACAACCACCATCGCAAGAGTTGGAACAATAGCATGAACACCATCATAGCCATGATTGCCACTGCAAGAATAGGAAAAACAACTATATGACTAACACAACCGTGACCACCATTGTAAGAGGAAAACAACGACAAGAACACCATCACAACCACAACCACCATTGCAACACCAAGATCAATAGGAGGAACATTATCACAATGACCACTTTGGATTGTATCCTTGAATATAATTTTCGTAAAATTTTGTTTTTTTACACCTATGACCAAACACTCAGATTGTTAAGCTTGGGCAATAGTTTTTTGTTGAAATGCAAGGAGCCACTCCCATCATCAAACATATTTTTAATTTATGAAATGCAAATAGCACTCAAGTGTTCTAAATTTATCCCATAGCCATAAACACAAAACAATTTGCGCGGGTGTGAGTAATAAGAAAAATCAAACACAAAGTTTTCACACCACATGTTTGGTAATAATGTGCAAGATGCACGTTGGCGAGTGTAATGAAGGCACATAGACCGACCTAGGTTAGAACATTTCCCTCAACCGATCACTAGCCACGCTATGTTCGGTGATGGGCATATTTACCCTAAAAGATTTTTTACAAGACCCACAATTTCTATTAAAGATGCCAAACTCAAGTGGGTGGGTTGCTAGCTACTCAGCTTAACAACTGAATGCTTGCAATCGAAATCTTGATTATGCCAATCAATCAGATGCTAAGTTCCAACAAAGTTCAGTTGATGATGGTATTCTTCTTCTTTTTTGCTCACAATTAATGAAGACTCCATTTCTCCCCAACCCATAAATATAATATATACTTCTATAAGGAAGTGTAAACCCCATACTTCTATGAGGAAGTGTCTATGTACTTCTTAAAGGAAGTGTTTTTAGCTTACAAATATGGATCGAAATATGTGCATGAAATTGTTGGGTGCATCAGCTTCGGAAGGAGCCCACAATCCAAGCCCACCTACTACAAAACCCAAAGTGCTTGTAGTTTGGGTTGGCAATGGGCATGTAGAAGTTTTACCCCCTTCCCCCTCACCAAACAATCCCCCTTCTTTCGGTATTCACTCTATCAACTCACATAAAATAGTACACACAATTTTATTTTATTTTTTGGGGTCCAAACCAATTGATTTTCCCACCAAAATAGTGCCATGTAGATTTAGCCTCAATTTGTCACTTTTTGGTCTTGGACCTTCATCTAAAGGTCATGGGTCCAATTTGTGGCTTTTATTCAATAGGATTGCTCTATTTTATAGGACCTTAGACCTTGGACTCTCATTTTAAATTATCTTTAATAGTCACCTTTTTTCCTACATATATGATTGTTCATTATAGAACAGGTACCCAAGTGAAACCATTTATTAATTTACCTTTAGTAGTCACCTTTTTTGCTACATATATGATTCTTCGTTACAGAACGGGTACCCAAGTGAAACCATTTATTAATTTACCTTTAGTAGTCACCTTTTTTGCTACATATATGATTATTCGTTACAGAACGGGTACCCAAGTGAAACCATTTATTAATTTAGTTGAGGATCATCCACAATTGATTCATAAGGGCCATTCAACAAATGGTGCACTAGTGGGTGTTGGTTCATTCTTGCCTAATATTTCCACATAATTGAGGTAGTTTTTTTTTCAAATTGTTGTAATTGTTTAACACCCACATCTAGAATTATAATTTCATTTAATGTGCTTGTTGTGATTAGTCTCTAAATTTTTATTTTAAAAATTTATTCTAAAGCTTCATGCAATTGACATATATCAATAGAATTATCCTTAAAGTTGTACTTAGTCCATCCCTTATTTGGTACCTTTTTATTTTGTCACTCTTTTCATTGTTGTTATCCATAAGGTCCAAATAAATTTGATCAAACAACAAATCTTAACATGAGATTTTTCAATTTTATTATGATTTGCATTTAATGCAATTATGCTGGTGGTCATCCTTTGGTTGCCTATCTCAAGATTTGCATTGGAAATCACATTTAAAATCAAACTCCTTTTAGCACTTGTGAAGGTGCAAAAAACAATTTGATTTTGATTATGGCACCTAATGCAAATTAATTAAACAATTTAAAGTTCACTTAACCATTTTTGACGTGTTTTGAACCCTTAATGAGCAATTCCACCCCTTGTATGAAATATTTTACATATAACTTTAATAATTTAAATATTATTTGCTCACTACCAAATCATCAATTAACTCAAAATTTCTTCCACTAATAATGGTGGTGTTTTAATTAACACGCAATTCACAATGTTGATGAATAAAATTTGACAAATTATTTTGTATATAACTTTAGTCGTCATCATGGATTACATCATTAGTTAAATTTGAAGAAGGATAATATATTTTCAATAACTTCTATCACTTGGGGGGTGGGGGGGCAAAAATGAAAAAAATCAATTGCAAGAAGGAATTGGACAATCAACCAAGTTGGGAAAGGGAGAAAACCTCCCAAGGTAAATGCCAAAGAATCAATTAATAATTATATTATTAGGAGATCTAACGTAATGTTAATTAATCTACAATTTTCGCCTATCACAAATAACCGAATGAGAACTCCACTAAGAATTGAAATTATGGAGGAGGTCTTCCTTAGCTTCAAGGGCTTTATCAATAGCTTAGAGGGTTTTCTCCAAGTTACTTTACTATAATCAAAAAAATTATCCCAAATTAATTGTTGTATCTTTTCACACCTCCAATTTTAAAGTTTCAAGCTCTTTTTATTGCATTTTAATAAAGTAATGCATGTTGTCAATCATTTGAGTAAGTTCCACATTGTGGAAAACTTATGATACTAGTTAGAAAATGGCTTGCCTAGTATCAATTGTTGTTAGGTGAGGGGTTGTTAGGGCATGTTTCTACTTGTACATGCTTCCAATCGATTGAAGATGCTTGTTACCCAATATCATGCTCTATGAACCCACAAGCAATCCCAAAATATGTGCAAGAGAGATTTGGGGACCAATTGCAAGCAATGTGGCCAATTGGTATCCAAAATGGGATCCAATTTAACTTTCCATGTACTAATAGTAATTGCATGGTGTGAGAGAGACCATTAAAGGTACCTCCTTTTGTGATATGTTTAAGCAATATAAACCAATCCACTTACGTTTCAAGTCATGAAGGATCAATGAACCCCATTTAACATTTGGAGACTTTCCAAGTTTTCATGGATTATTTAGGAATTTTTAACCTTTGGTTATTTGTTTAACCCATTAAAGGCATGTAATCTTGCCAAGTTCAAATATTTGTATCAAATTCACGTAATTCCAATTTTCTATAAAAGATAAATTAAATATTTAAAAGGGAAATCGAAACTACCTTGACCTTTCATAAGATTGGGCCTCCTCTTTTCAAAAATACAAAATGTATTTTGGTTTTGAGGGAAAATGTTTAATTACATTGTAATTCTATATCTTGGAGTCATCAATGGCGGCTTAAATAGGGAAGTTTGCAATCCCATTTGTCATAATTGTTCTTCAATGATTTCAAACCGTGCAATTGGCATGGTGTCATTCACAATGTCAAATGTTCCAACCAAAACTTCCATTATAATGGCGCCCAAGGCTAAATTTGTTGGTGAAACATCGTTATTGCATACAATATTTAAAATGTGGGTCTAATCACCTTATTCAACCTTATCAAAACCATATAGTTCTTGAGCTTGGGACTATGCGAAAGGAGTAGATCTATCTTTTACCAAAATGTCTTTTATCCTTTGAAGCCTCTTGTTTCATAGTTGGCCAATTTATTTGATTGATAGCCCATATACTCAATTTTCCATCACATGTTATTTTGGAAAATGGGTGGGTCTTTGGGTTCGCATCATACCTTGATGGATTTAAACAACTTGCCCCAAGTTTGTCAAGAAACCTTTGGGTGGAGGTATGCTTCTGAAACAAGGCCCATTAGATGTTGGGCATTCACATGTAGTGTTTTTAAGGTTACATTTTTATAAGTTTGTATTGTAACAAGGCTTGTATGTTTGACTGTCATGTTCATATGCCTTCAACATCCATTTAACCAATAATACATGTTCAACATTTTGATAGTATTAAGGCCTCCCTTGTTACGATTAGTTTTGACAACAATTCATTTAATTCATTTTTTTCCTCATCACTTGATTAGTTCCTTGCCAAAGGGAATTTTTAATGAGACCTTTGATTTTACAAATGATTTTGTGGGACCAAAACCAACCTAAGATGGAAGATCACAAGGTTGAAAAAAGGAGCTAGTCAATGATGATTGACCAACTAACTAAAAATAGCTTGGTAAAATAGTAGTAATAATAAATTTTTTTTATGTCTTTTGAACCATAGTTTCATGTACCTTATTTAGTCCTAAGTTAAGTCCAAAAGGTGTGCCTAAGAATTGATTAAAATTATTTTCCTTTGCCAACCAAATATTTGAATTTGAATTGGGGTGGAAACCAAGTGCTATTAACTTTCATGAAAAAATTGGCAACCTAAAAAAAAAAAAAAAAAGTTGAATAAAATTGACAAACTCTTTTGCCATCCCTACTTGTCACATTCCATGAAAAGAAAAAAATCGAAAAATTTGGTCATATATTTGGGAAAAGTCCATTTGAAAAAAGATTGGGTGAAAGTATGATTGGGTGGTACCACTAAGAACATCACACCTCCAATTTTTGGACCCATTGAACTTTGAAGAATGCATGAAACATTTTTTTTAAAAAAAATTTCATAGATTTTTTTTTTCCATACATTAACCAAGTTGTATAGACTTTTGAAATTTAATGATATTAAAAAACTTGAATTTTGATGTTTCCATTCATTACATTTACAAAAAGTTTTAGCAATATAACAATGGATATTTTCCTTGAACTTTTTGGTCAAGATTACTTTTAAAGCAAGTTTTGGGTTGTAAATAATAAAATTTTCAAAGGTAATTTATATGGTATTATATTTTAGTATTTATTAAATAATTAATCGAGTATGAAAATTTTGTTTTGAAGTTTAAGAGTGTGATCCCTAAAAGGCTCACAATAATTAGGAACATAAATTGGTACCAATTCCCACCATTTTTATTCCTATGAAAATTGAAGGCCATATATTTTGGCATGCAATGTATAAACATGAAGAAAAAATTAAAAATTAAAGGAAAATGCCTAGGAACATTGTTTGGTCAATTTCAATTCTTTAACCATTTTTTAAGGTGATTCCCAATGAGTCCACCCAACCATAATTTCACCCTTCTTATTTATTACGACTTCTTGGCCTAATTTAAAGTTTCATGGAAAACAAATATATTGTCCAAGATGAAACATAGTGGGAGAAAGGTTGTTTGGTTTAGGTTTATAATGTTAAACAAGATAGGTTGACGTTTACATTGGAGCACCTTGGCAAAGACCTTGCAGGTGGTGTTTAACAAAATGATTGGTGTGAATTTGTGAGGAGTTGTCATCCCCTATTGTTAAAATGCATGGTGATAAGTCCATGTCTTATTAGCTTGGCAAAACACATATTTTGGATTGTTTGGTAAAACATGTTGCTATAATCCTATTCTATGACATGCTAGAAGTGCTAGAATTTTTTTTGTGACAACCCCATTGGCATTATTGCCTTTTTTTTTTGCCATCTCATGGACAATGCATTTCTTAAGTGAAGAATTATGGGCATTCAATGGCATTTGTGAACTTGTGTCCTAGAAAATTGAGGATGACATACATTAGATGATAGTCCATCATGGATTGACTTTCTATTTGACATACAAAGATTGATAATATTTATGGTACAACCAACCAATTTGTTCACATCTTCAACCAATTCCCCATTGGGTTTATGCAACTTTGTAATAATAATGTTATGAGGTTATTTTTTGATAGTTTGAAAAGGTTATGTCATGTAGTCATTGCATTAACCTTCCATTTCAATTAACTGCAAATGTGTTTGCTTTTAGAATGTTGGGCCTCAATGTGCTCTAGTTTGAATTGTAGTTCCCTTATTTGTTAAGGTGTGGGATCAATAGGTCTTTAATGTAGCTAGCTTTGAACAACTTCAAGATTGCACTTTAGTTTGTTTTCCTCCTATTTGACTTTCAAGTTTTTGTTTTTTGCAATAACTTTTATAAAAGGAAATCACATGTTTGAATTTGAGGAAAAACCCAATCAAGGGTCCTTGACTTATCAAAAGTTCCAATAATTGTGAGTCAACCCTAACAATGTTTTTGGTATTCAACTTTGAACAAACCCTTAGTCAAAGATTTTTTCTAATTCAACCAAAAAAAAATACTAAAAAATGGCTGGACAATGTGAAGAGAATTATATGACCTAGATTAAGTCATAATATCTTTGCATTTATACAATTGGTTTTTGAGGTAAGGTGATTGACATTTGTGAGTTTGGTGGGTGTCTTTTGATTTGGAGGGGGGCAGGGACCCCCATAAATAGTGGGAACACATTGAAATAATGAATGGGTTTTTGAACTTTTTGCACCAACTATGTGGGTGGGAAAATACATTAAATAATGGGCTAGTGATTAGTCATGGAAACATGCTTTTAGAACATATCCACCACAAAGCCATGAAATGCCATGGTAATATTAAGCTTACTAACACCCATGTTGAAAACCAAGAATGGGCACCTCGATGTTGCTTGTGAAAAATCAATGAAAGTTTGGCCTCATGAACTTTTTCTTTCACCTTTAACAATTTTGTACATTTTCAGAAACTCCATTTTGGCTCTTCAAGTAGTAATCAATATCAAAAGGGCAATGACAAAGTAATTTTTTACTATGGCAATGACAAATAAAGTTTTTACTATGTTACGATGCAATAAAGGAAAGAACTTTTGTGTGATGAAACACAATAGTTTGTGTGAAACATGCTTATGGTGTCACAAGTTTTAATGCAATGTATGAAATGCACAACTTTCATGAACTTTGACAAATATATTGATACATAGACCTATTGTTAGAATTGGAAATTTGCTCATAAAGTTGGTGGAAATGTAAAAAGATGTTTATAGCTTGAACTATGAATTTTATTGCAAATGCAAGTGGCCTTGATAACAATTTTGACATTTAGGAATTAGGAGATCACCTTAGCTTGGATATGGCATGAATCCACCTTGCCAGTTCTTGCATAATGTGCCTTAATTGTTCAACGAAGATTCACAATGATCTTTTCATTGTCATCCTCTTCAATTTTAATTTGTAGTTGTGCATTGATTTCATGGTTCATTTGCTTCAAAAAATCCAATTAATAAAAGATTGTCCATGAAATATCAAATGCGAATGGGGATTTGGACCTCTTAAAGGTTCCACATAGCAAAGGTTGCATGCAAATCTAGTAAAATGTTGAAGAGGTTGCATGACTGTCAAGCTCCAATGAAGGTTGCATTTGTAATTCAAAGTCAATGTTGGCAAAGTGGAAGTTGATGTTGCACATTGTTTATAATTCCTACATGGAGTTTGTTGCAGAACTTTTGAATTTTGTGAGCGACATTGTTTTGAAGCTCTTTAGGTTGGTGTTGCACAATGCATGTTGCTCACACTAATGGGCCATGTTTTGGAACCCTTGAGGTTCGTGTGGTTGAAATATCGAAGGTCCACAACTAGCACATTAGTGTGCAAAAAACTTTTATGCACCAATTTTATGTCACTTTTGTGTGAATGTGTTGGCATTTGAACATGAACTTTGAGGTTGGTAAATATCATGCATAGGTGGTTCTATAGTTTGCCATTATCAAGTCTTTTATATAGTTTTCATTACCAATGATGCTCTTGAAACAGAACAAGTAGCACTAAGGTTAATACTAGTGTTGGTCAATTATAGGATTTTAGACCTATCCACAAGATATGAATAAAAGAAAATGAAAAATTCCTCTTAGTATAAGGATATGTATCCGGATATTCCACTAATTTTTTAAATATCATAGGGTATGCATTCATGAAATTTTTCATTCATTGTTGGATATGCATTTGTTGGTTTTCAAAATCATAAGAACTTGTAGATATGTATAGCGGTTATAATCAACAAGTTGAACATGTTAGTTCATGTGCAAACAATTTTGAAAAAAAAACATAAAATAGCTTGTGAAGTTTGAATTAAACACTAATTCTTTATAGAACTTTGCCCACTATAGTGCGAGTTACATGCAAAAAAACAAAGCAATATCCACACAAACAACAAAGCACCCCAACCCACAAAATAAAAGCCCAAGAAACCAAAACTCCAACAATTTGTTGAGCTCCAAAAACTAATCCATAAATCACCAAACTTGCCACATCGAATAAAAAATTAAAGGTTAAATGGTTAGTTGGACATGAACAACAGAAAAATATATATTTTTGGTTTAGGGTTCAGGTGAATTACCTAATCTTCATCAATTTATAGCTCCTTGAAGTATTTAGCTTCTTCCATCATCTCATAATTATCCTCGATTAAACCAATTTCAACTTTTAAGTAGTCTTTGAAATCCACATTGAGTGTGTAATTTAGGCGCGGGTCATCAGGGCAATTGTCGATGATAGCAATAATCCGATTCAAATTTTGGACTTGTAGTAAGTGGCATCGCCTTAGAGTTATCAAAACACTAACTAGGCTAAACATTTTTTTAATCTTAATTTGAGACCTTGGAATCCCAAGAACTTGTTTGGTAAGGAAGCCAACATTTGAAAATTGACCTTCATGGGTCTTCCTCCAAGCAAATGGATCTTCACACATAGGTGGAAATGTAGCCAACCTCCAAAATAAAGATAATTCCCTAGTAACCAATGTTCATGAAGATTCTTCCATGGATGCCCCAACACCAAACATATTGGTTTCATCTTTCTCAACATGAAGTCTAATCCCATCATTTGAAGCAACCACTTGTGGTTGGATAAAAGGATTTAACCTTTAAAAAATTGTCATCAGAAGTGGGATGATTTTTTTCATATCATACTTAATGCAAGGCAAATTGCATTCCCATGCCCCACATAATTTTCAACAACATGCAAAGGTTTGTAATAGGGATCCAACATTAATGTTAAGATATTTTGAACCTGGCAAAAATCAAATGTTTTCAAAAATTGTAAAAATGGTTTGATCACCTTCACCACTTCCTACCACATGTTTTTGTTGAACATTTGGAGCTCAACATTAAATTGGTCACATGTTTCACTCCCATCAATAAAGGGATCTAGCTAAAATTCCATGGCCAAAACAAATTGATTGTTGTCACTAAGGCATTAGACAACAACTAGTGGCCTCTAAATTGATTTAGCACACATGTAGACACCACTAGATTCAAACATGTAGTGATAGCTTCAATAATGGCCCACACTTGGGCCTTTGGGACTTGTTGTTGCAAATTCAATGTTTTTCATTTGCCATAACACAACAAAATTATAGCTTTGAATTCCAAAGTTTTTTCAAACATGATTACCTTGCTAACAAACCTTATTTCGACGAGAGTATTCAATTTTCAAGGCCACAACCCCATATCCATGCATGCCCTTTCCCACTCTTGCCTTTCGTTCCTTAATTTCTTTGTCCATGTAATTGTTTCATGTAATCTAACCTGAGAGACTTTCACATTCACTAAAGTTAGTCCTACAGAAGCTTTATCATCATTTATTGCAGAGTGGCAAGCTTTAGACATGACATGCCCAAAACAAGTACCTTCATACACCCATGAAATCTTTAGAGGCTTGCAATCAACAGTAAATTGCAATGATGTAGTCATGGACCCCAAAATTTTGCCCTCATCTTTCACAAAGGCAAGAACATGGTGGATTAATACAAAATTTTCCAACAAACCTTTGAGTTGCAAAATCATGGCACTGCCACTAGTTCTTAAACTTCAAACAATCCTATAGTAACATGCTGTTGAATCTAGCTTTCATCCAAATAATTAATCACTAATGCAAAAGTGTCTACCCCACCTATGGACATTTAAAGATCAAAGCTTGCAAAAATTGTGGTTGCAATTTCAAGACTAGGTAGCACATGCAAATTCATGGTTTTTTGGACCATTTTAGGTGACACATATTCCATAAGATTTGAACAAAAAGGAAATGACACAAGGACATTGATGAAAAATTAACTTCCATAGCTAGATGTTTTTGCATGTTGATAGAGCTTGTATCTTTTACAAATGTGAAGGATCAAATCTTTTAGAAGCCAATGTTTTGCTTCATAACCATGCTTGTAAGGATTTGTTGAGCAAAAAATTGTTGTAATTGTAGACCCAAATGGTGCAACACTTTTCTTCCTCGGTTGTCAACTATGATTTATATCAAAATGGTTTATTACAATAATATTAGTTAGTTTTAATTTTCTTTTTACAAGCGAACGACCATGGGCAATATCAATACGAGTTTTCATGGGAGTAATGCCATTCATTTTATTTTATTTGATTAATCCTTTACACAAAATAGAATTTTGGTTAGGAAAAAACCAACTTCTTGAAAAGTCTACAAATGATGCATCACAACATTTGTGGGTTCTTGAAATCAACTGAAAATTTGTCATTAATTGCAAACAAACCCCAACAAATTAAATTTTTGTTGTTTGGTTTCCATTTATGAACTTGAATTGTAATAGTTACAAGATGTAGCTCATCATTCTTTACAAGGTCATTCTCATATTGCATTAGGTGGACGCTTTCAACATTTAAAATTTGGTTACTGGGTTCATGTTTAGCTTGGGACTATCCTGATCAACACCACCAACACTTTCAAGAACCATAATCTCATCTTCTTTTGCCATGGATTTTTTTCAATAATAAAAAGGGAAGATAATTAGGATCAACCAAATCAAAAGAAAAAAGGCCAAAGTTTTTTAAAAAAAGAAAAGAAGAAACGTGTTTGGAGATCTACATATCAATCAAATGTAGCACATGTAGAAAAAAACTTGTTCTTCACCGACTACTTCGAGTTGCAAAAACGAATTATAAGATTAAACCTTTGTAGTAGTTATATGAAGTTCGACAATTAATTAACTGATTGAACAACAAAATCAAAAATTAACAATTTAATTTTGGCATTTTTGAGACACCTGCAAATAACCAGATAACAAACAAGGAAGAAATAAAATGAGCATTCAAGGCTTGATGCCTTTGAAAAACTTGCAAATGACCATAGTGCAAACATGAGAATTTTTTTTAACCAACACAGGAAGCTACAACTAATTAAACGATTGAAGAGGAAAACCAAAAAGTAATGAACTAATTACTTTGGTGCTTTTGAAAACCTTGCATATGACTTAAAAAATAAACATAGGAAGAAATAAACAAACACGTCATTTTTGAAAAACTTGCAAACAACTAGAAAAAAAACAAGGAAAAAATAAAAAGAGCAATTGAAGTTCGACACCTTTGAAAAACCTGCAAATGACTAGAGTGCAAACATAGGACAAAAGAAAACCAAAATAAGAAGCTACAACTAATTAAGTGATTGAATAACGAAACCAAGAAGTAATAAGCTAATTACCTTTGGAGTCAACACTTATGAAAACCTTGCAAATGACTAGAGAGCAAACAAGGAAGAAATAAAATGAGCACTCAAGGCTCGATGCCCTTGAAAAACTTGCAAATAACCAGAGCACAAACATGAGAAAAAGGAAAACCAACACACAAGGCAACAACTAATTAAATGATCCAAAAATAAAACTAGGAACAACAAGCTAACATTGGTGCCAAACAAAGAAAAGTTCATAGAAAACACCTGAAACAAAAATGTTCAAAACTCAAAACTTTTCGTCATTTGAAATTTTTAAAAACTTTTGAAAGTGTTGTTCATTGTCGATGATGTAGAACAAAACTTTTAGTCTTTCAAAATCTACAGCAAGTACATTATGCACACTAGATTGTTCAAGCTAAATTGCAGAAATGAGAATGTTCAAAACTCTTTTTTGTTTGAAGTTCCCAAAATTTCTAAAAAACGCTATTCCTTGCCAACAATTCAAAGCAAAAAACTTTATGTCTCTCAAAGCATACAAGTACACACTACACACTGGAGTGCTCAAGTTGGATTGCAGAAACACATGGTGACATTAATCTTCATTTTTTACACTCAACATTTTCACATTGCTAAAACAAGTTTGACACTTAACGTTGTCATGTTGCTAAAGCAACTTCGACATGACATTGCCATTGTAAGTTGTCTTCAACCTTCAGTCCTCAATCCTAAACATTAATCCTTGAAAATTGATTGTTAGATGTTGTATCATTTGACCTAAACCCTAAACCTAAAAGGACAATTCATATCGAAACCAAATATGAATATAATAACCATAATCATCACCATTCATGACCGTAACCATCCATCATTGGAAATGTGTATATTAATCCCAACATCCATAATCATCACCATTGAATCATCACCATAACAATTATGAATATGATAAGGATATAATATGTTAATGCACCATCCAAATATCAATAGGATAAGGATATAAACCTAGTACATACATGTTAGTTGTGAATAAAGTTAGTTATAAAAATTGATTCAGAATCTGAATATGCATTTATGCATATTTGACTATTAGACATATTGATAACTAGGAAAATCCTATAATTGGCCAACATTGGTTAATACCAGTATGGGGTGGGTGTTTGATTTTGGAGATGACATTTGGTTTTGGGTTTCAAATACCTTAATTGAACAAGCAAGTGTGAAATTGCTTCTCCTGTGATTTGAAAATAATGTTAGCTATTTTTGGATGAAAGCCACTTGGACTGCATTGGACTGCTAACAATAGTGTCCTTCAATGACACTAAAAAAGAAAATAAAATCTACTATGTTTCTACTTTTGTGTGTTTTTGGTGGTTTGGCAGGATACGATGAAGGAAGTAGGTGAGATAGTTTCTGAGATGGAAGAAAATATGAGCAACCCAATGAGAACTCTTCAAGGCTTTGTGGATTAAATTTCTATAAAGTGATTAACAAGGGGGATTTTGAGGAGATGAGGAAATGAGGTGATAAGGAGGGTATTTGAGGCTGATTGAGGAAGGACTTGGGCATCATTTTTTTTTGTCTGGAAGTTTTTGGGGAATGATGAAAGAGAAGCTATGTTGCTAGATTTTGGAGGAGCACTAAAAGTGTGGTTTTTGATTTTGGGTTGTTACAAATAGGAGAAGTTGTGGGAGTGAGGTTTGTAGATCTTTGTCTTCAGGGAAAGTACAAATTTTTTTTGTTGCGCAATGTACTCAAGGAGGCAGAGTATCTATCTTAGAACGGGGTATGATGAGAAGTTCTAGAGGTCTCGAGAGTAGCCAACAATTGTTCTCAAGAGTTTGTTTTTGTGTTTTGTTTGTATTTGGGTTTTGTTGTCTTGCTTTTCAAGAGTGAGTACCCTGATTTTGGGAACTCCAAAGGACTGCAGCAGTTCATCGAGTCTACAAGGTTGATCACAAAAGGGATGGTTGTAGTTCTTTGTAAGGATTCTTGAAGCAGTGACTTGGGGAAGTCAATGTGTTGTATTCTTGTCTTTTGTCTTGTCAAATGGAGCAATGGTGTCAAGGAAATCTGATCATTTGATTTGTGTGGGTTTGAGGACTTTGGGAAGAGAGGCTAGTGGGCTCAAGAGAGTGAGATCAGAGTGATCTAACCCCCTGAAAACCTCAAGCCTCTCTATGATGAAGAAGGCGAATTTTTTGCTGGTTTCTGGACAGAATTTCTGTGGCCACTGGCTTGGGCCATTGCAAAGTTTGGAGAGTGTATTTGCTCTTCAGTATATACATGTTTTGCATTTTGTTTGTTTGTGTCCTTGTTTTTTGGTGACACTCCTCTTGTGGTTGGAAGACAGACTGAAAAGTCTTTAAAGTTGACATGACCCTTTAAGCTAGGGTAAGCTAGCCTTGTCCAATTTCAGATGCTTTCAATGGATCACAACATCACATGGTTGGCAGCAAAGTACCAATTTTAAAAGTCCCTCATTCCCATAAACTGATCTGAGATTTGAAACGGAGTTCGTTTTTGGTTGTAATCTAATCTCTTGGCATGCGAACTCTCTGTCTATGCAGGTTGCCTAGTTTGCAGACTTCTAAAATCCCGATGATGTTATGAGTTGAGAGGCCCTGGAATCCATATTGTTCCCCAGCAAACCCACTCTGGCCGCTCTGGAACCAAAATAAGATGTGAAGATTCACATAATCTTTTATATGTCTCCCTGCTGCAACTGATTCTCAATCCTTCCACCATACCACTCAATCCTATAATCCTTTTTAATCCCAAAATGTGTAAATGCACAAACATGAGATCATAATCTGAAGACCATTGCAATTAGCAGTGGTATCATGATCTGTAAAACACAATTTGTGTGAAGTGTAATATTTAAGAGCAACTCAAGTCACACCTGCTATTGGGACCTTCACTAGCATTATGATATTCAACATAGAGTGTTAATTGTTTCCCCAGCCCAGGGCTTCAAAAAAAAAATCATGACGCAGCCAAACTTGCGATCATTCACAAGAATATTTAACCGAATTTGGCTATACTCCAGGTCTGAAATTACAAGAAAGAGAGAACATTTTATATTTTTGGCTACATTCAGTTGAAGAAATTTTGTGAATTTGAATTAAATATTTTCATACTATTTGAAGCTTGTACTTCATCCAATCTACAATGTGCAAGTCATTTTATTGCTGTCTATGGATGTGCTTGAAATAACACCATGAAACTGAGTTTGGATCTGTAAATGTATCAAATTGGTTACCCATTGGTATTTGATATTGATAACTACGACATCACTAAAATGAAATCAATACAAATGGTTGTTTTGGACCAGTGTTGGCTGGTTATTGACCATTGGGTCTAGGTTACTTTTTAGAAATGTTTTTGGAGACCACACAGGTTATCAATATCAATTTCTTGTCAAGAAGGTTATCAAATAAACCATTCATAATTTCCTGTTTTCATGCCAGTTATTAGGTTATAAGGCTAAAAAACTGAAAATAATAATTTTTTTCTATTTAGTTTAATTTTTTGTATTAGTGGTTAAAGATAGATAACCTACCTAGATGATAATTGGGCCATCCAGGTAGGTTATTAGATTTTTGAAAACTCAATATCAAACAATAATCATATTAACCAGTTATCAAAAAATCAATAACCAACTGGTTAAGTTATTAATAACCGACCAACACTGGTTTGGACTTTGGACCAGTCTGGCTTAAGGCCTCCCCTCACCTAGAGTTTAGAGTTTAGAAAACTTTGCTATCCCCACTAGCAAATATTGGCTTTTCCTTCTTCAATTTGAATTTTCCAAAAGCCAATGAAGCATAAGTTATTAATTGTTTGATAAATCCTGGAAGAAATCAACCATCCTTTTGTGAATAGTAAAACTCGACTTCACACCCACTCAGAAGAATCACCTTTAACGCCATGTTGGTGGCCAATAATTGATTTGTGTTAAGGAAAACCCCAAAAGGTTTTGAGATCTACAACATCACATCATGTTGAATGGAGTATTGAAATGGTGACAATCAAGGTGAGAGTACATCCATTAGCAATGTCGATGGAGCATGATAAACACCGTTGTAATGCATTAACATTACATATTTAACTGTAGGGTAAATCTTGGGGGTGGGGGCATTCCCAAAATAAGGGGTCTAGGACAAGGTAACAACTATGTGTGACCTCACATTTTGGGAATGTCCTCGACTTGTGGCCTTACCCATTGTAAAGCATGAGGTGAAGTCGGATAGTACCATTGCGACTTGGACAAACGTCTCTCAAATAATTGATTAATTTTGAATTTTTCATTTCAACAAATAGAATATTCTGGAATATTCAATATTCTCCTTCTCAAAAAAAATTCATTTAAAATTTTTTTTCCCAACATTTCTGAATAATATAATTATTGTTGAAGCTACAAAGGCACTATGGTAAATCATTTTTTAGAAAATTTTCATTTAGGGATAGGGTATTGAAAAAAAAGAAAAAAAGTTTACTAGGGTATTAATTCTGTGGATTCAGCTGTAGTTGCAAATTTGAAGTACATTTGTTGGCCTTGCCTACCAAGGCAAGGATAGTATTGTGTTTAGATTCATTATAGAGTATAGTAGCTTAATGGATTTCGGCCCCTAGGTAATAGTAGGTCTATTTTTATATGAGGATTTTTGAAAGAGGTTATTTTGGCTTGTATTGAAACTTGAGATGAGTTATAGAGTGTTCTGATATCTTGAAGGATTTTGGTATTCTTTTAGAGGATTTTTTTGAAGATTATACTTTTGGAAGGTGAAATATTTGAATTTCCATAATTCTTCTTCTGCATTAAGATACTTTTTTTAATGTAAATGGGGAGGCCACAGTGTGACACACCGCTTGTTTATTTTTGGTGTACTGGAGCGCTGAGTCAGTTGTCCCCAGCAGATCAGAACGCCTCCTCTCAAGCTCTGTCAAATTAGGAATCAATGTCAACTAGTGTTTGAAAATCTGGTTTCTGTGCTACTTACAAACCCATTCTGTCAGGAAAGAAAAAACTGCAAAACATCCTGACTGCTTCCCAAGCTCTCAGTGAATGAGGTCAACTTGTTTCTCTTCATAAAGGACCCCCTTCCACTGATCACATGCAGACCACCTTTCACCGTTTGCATTAAAAACCTTTTGTGCTACACACCAAGGAAGGCATGCTAAGAGGTAAGGATCTCAAATCATGTGTAGGTAAATTATTTTTGAAGTTTCTGTTTAACACAAAAAAACTCTATTGGATCACTGCAGCCTGATAGAGTGAGTAATTTCAGGATGGGAGCTTGTCAATTAAGTAGTGGAAGAATATTCAAGGAGAGAAATGTGAACAAACTTCACATTTCAAGGAGATCTCTCTCCTTGAATTATTATGGGGTGGATCCCCTCTTTGTGTGCTTATGTTTGTTCTCAAGTGTATCCTTGACATTTTTAAAACAAGATTTTTATACATGAAAATCTTATATATCATTTTGAATGTCACCAGAATTCAAAAATTTCAAAGTTATACAATATACATCATTCAGTATAGAATTAGATTTTTTTTTTAACAAAATCATGGAGCCAGTTGATTTTTACTACAAGAGAACACATGGCATCACCAGACAAGTATCTTCTTTGGAATTGAAGTCACCATATCAGGCACCTTGCCAATTTGAAGAACAAACCCTGTGTACTGATGCTGGTCTTGAGAATGTGTACTTTGTATGTTGTAAAAATCAACTTTCATGCTGGACTTGAGAATGCAGTACTTTGTATGCTCTAAAATCAAATTTCATATTGCCCTTGAGAAATGTGGTGCTTTGTACGTTCTTAAAATCAACTTAATGTTGATCACAAGAATGTGGTACTTCATATGTTCTAAAATTGGCATTCATATTGAACTTGAGAATGTGGTACTTTGAATCTTCTAAAATTAACTTTCATCTTGGTCTTGAGAATGTTTAATTTGTATGTTCTAGAAATCAACTTCATGTTCGTCTTGAAAATTTGTACTAAGTTGTATGTTCTGAAATCAACTTTCATATTGCTCTTGAAATTTGAGAGCATACCTTGCATGTTCTAAAATCAACTTTCATATTGGTCTCGAGAATGTGTACTGTTTAATGTTCTAAAATCAATGAAATCAACATTCATATTGGTCTTGAGAATGTGGTACTTTGTATGTTGTAAAATCCAATTTCATGTTGGCATTTTCACTGGAAGATTTTGCTTGTCATGATCCTTCTGTCAGTTTTCCAACATTTTGGCAATCAACTGAGGAAGTCAAAAAAGCATGGACAATTGTATCTAGCAATGCTCTTTCATATCAAGGGATTTTGATCACTAGCTGAGCACTTCTCTATCTTGAGTCCAATTTGCAAAATGTCCAATGATCAATCTTCATTTTGTTTCTAGGCATGCATGGATTCCTTCTGGCATGTGAAATCGCTACTAAAACTGAGGTGGTCAGAGATTATCAGAGTGAACAAGCTTGATTGAACATTGTGAGGAGGATATGGGACTTGTAATGCATAAAATTTTCAACCAGCAAGTCTTGCAATTTCAGTAAATCTACTGCAAAGGTTGTCTACCATTACCAAGGAGTAAACTATCTGAAGCTCTTTAGTTCATGCTTAGATCAACTCAGACACTAAACAAGTTTGATATCCATGTACGTTTACAGGTGCAGTATACATGATCTGTTTCAATGCAAAAGAAATGGCACAATGTTTGGTGGATGTTTATGTCAAGGTTTATTGTTGCAAGATTTGGGATTTCTCACCATGTCACCATAGCCATTAAGCCATTGCTTTCCTTTCCTGTCACTATGGTAATCACACGCAGGTGTATATGTACAGAGAAGTTGCTCTACAGAAGCCAGAATGTCAACCAGCCTCCTCTCCTGATGCAAGCAACAGCTCAGCCCTACAATTTGAAGTACTTCTTGGCTCAAATTTTGCAGACAGAAGGAGGCTCATGTGAAGGATTGTTAATGCAAGCTCAATAATAGTGAAGTGTAAACTTCTTCCTGAAGATAAGTACTTTCTGATTCAATTGGTTCTGTAGTGTCTAATCCCAGAGAATCAACAAAGCACTCAAGATGGTGCTTCTTCATTTGATTCTTTTTGCAAATTCATCAGTTGATCTCATTCTCGGGAGCTCTCCAGCATGAGAGCTGCTTCAAATTTCATTGCAAAATTTTTTGAACCATCATCAAAAGACAGTCCTTAATGAAATGATTGTTCAGTTGGCTTTTTCATTTCTGAGGCTCAGGTCAGTTTCCAAAAGATTAGCACTTTCACTACTAGATACAGAGGGACTCCGAGACGGAAGATACAGAAGTCTGAGGGGAAAGATCCAATGAATAATTTTGCTCTCAATTTCATCTTTTCTGCTGATGTATCAAGTCCAGGATCATCTCAATAGTGAGCACTTGCAGATGTTTTAATCTGAATGCATTACACATTTTGCAAGCTTCATCAAAGTAGGGTGGTTGTTTTGATTTTGCAGACTATTTGATAATGAGGCTAAGGGTGACTATGAAAGAGGAGGCTTCAATTTGCTTGTTTCCCAGTTGCTGGTGTCCAGTGAGACCTTAGCAAAAGCTCTCAATCTTGGGTTTTAAGGGTGTATTGGCTTCAGTATTTTACGCTGATGGAACAAGAAGGATCATTGATCCTCGGTACAGAAAAGTAGTTATGTTTCTGCTAAATCTCTTGTTTCTGGTTCATAATTTGGGTTAATGTCATGAGTCATCATGATCACTATTCTTTGAGCAACAGAAAACCTATAGAATCCAGTTTTGCTACTTATATGAAGCTCTAAAAAGATCATCTACACTGAAAATCAAGGAAAATACAAGGTTTACTTCTTTAAGATTTGAGATGCTCTCTCATTGAATGGGAATATAAAACAGATTTAAGTTTCCATTGAAGCATATGTAGCATTGAAATGAGTATGTAGCATGACTAGATTGTGATGATAGTGCAATTTACTCATCATCTAAATTCAAACAACAATTTGTTAAATTACAATGTTTTTCTTCAAGTGTTGGATCAATGCTTGCATTCCCTCTCACATTTCCTGCCAACTTCTTGCTAATCCTGCTTGCAAGAGTTTGAAAAAAGCAAGTGAATAAATTGCCTGATCTAGATTCTACACACCATAGCTGAACAAGTTGCAATACCAATTGCAATATAATTCTTGCATGTCTCAAGTGCTTAAAAACAACAATAATGATGAGACCTTATGTATACACTGACAACATTGTGAACTTTTTTGTTTGTTTCCATTAATGTTTAGTTTGTCTGTTTTTCTCTCATCTTGTTGTTCATTGCAGAATGGGCTTCTTTGCCTCCCCCCCCCCTCAAATGAATGTGACTGAATGTACTTACTCCAGCTTTAGCACCAATTTTCTTGTCTCTTTCATTGTGTCTTTTTATTTATTTATGGTTGCGTTCTTTCTTCTGTTTCTTGTGGTACACTATGAAATGTATTCATGATTTTTGGTCTCTTTGGTTGTTTTTTTTTCCTCCTTGCTTCTGTTTTTTCACCACATTTGACAAATTGTTTTTGTGATTTTGTCTCTGTCTATTGTTGTTTTTTTCTTCATTTTTCTGTTAGTTTGGTACTTTAGGAAATTGTGTTCGTTTCTGTATCTTTTTCATTGTTTTTCTTCCTTTGAAAGTATTTGTTGCATTGGAGGAGGGTTACACCTTTGCATCCCAATCTCCTTTGTCTTTCTTTCTTCATGCAATCATGCAAATAGTTGCATGGAATTTGTGAGGCATTTAGGAGGGATATTAATGGACAAAGGGAATTGAAGAGAATTAACGGTTTCCATCTTACTCTCAACCCTGAATTGTTCCCCCCACCTTTTGGACTACATAAATCCACTGAATTGTCTTGTTTCTTTCCTATTTACTCAGGGCTGCCATAGTATATCAAGCAATTCCTTATACAAATACTAGGATTAGTTCTTTTTCCAAGATGCGCAAAAAAGCTCCAAATCATCTTAGTGGTCTCTTTTTCTTTGAACAAATCTGTCTTCATTTTTTTTGTAACATGCATTTTCCTTCTCCATCTTCTATCTTATTTTCTTGGCATTTATCTTATCAATTTGTTGGGTGTTTGTTTGTTATTTTATATTGTTCTATGGTGTTATTGGTCTATTTTTCAAACGAATTCATTGCAAAGAGAAAAAAGAACAGCCCACAGAGGGAGTGCAAAAAAGTGTTCAACCCAACCTGCTACTGGTATTTTACAACTCCAGGTTGTTGTTTGCCATCATGCAATATTTGTTTGGCTATTGTTTTGCAGCTCAAAAATTGCTCTATTCACTGTTTCGAAAGAGCTATTTGATGTTGCTTCCTATATGATGTTGTTGAGGAGGTACATTACCTTACTACTACATTTTAGCTTTGCCAAGTTTTGGGTTTAGGGTTGAAGAGTACTTTGAGAAAACCATAGACAGGCCATTAAGCACATGGACTGCTTGCGGCAAGAGAGATTCTTCCTTAATAGGGTTTTATGGAGACAATAATATGAGTGGAGATTTCGAATATCCGTTTGTAGACTTAGATAAGTTTTGACATTGTGGCTATTCCAAAGTTTTGTTGTAAGAGATGAACGTGGACATTGTTCTACTTGAATGAAGAATTTGGAAGGCAGAACTGGGTAATTGCCATGAGAGAACTGCAAAGTAGATTTTTCAGGTTGGTAACGATGCCGGTCTAGAAGTATCTAATATCTTAAATTGTCTAATATTCCCTCTTGTATAATTGGTGATTTGTTGAATTTCAGCTTCCCGGAGTCCAGATGGGGAACAACACATTGCATATAGCACAAAATGACATGTAAATTCCATATTGTTGCCCATGCATTTTTCATCTTATTTTTTCTAGTGAATCTTTGCAACACTGAAAATTTGAAAAAAAGGATAAATGGATGCCTGCAGCTTTTGTTGAGTATCTCTGGGCATAAAGTTAGAAAACTTCTCTAATGTCCTTGTGAAAGAGGATACATGGTTTATTGCCAACCAACATAAATCCCTTGTTTTCCAAACCTTATCTACCATTCCCCACTACCATTTCCATATTCATGCTTGAGCTCTTTTTCCTTTTTCACTAGCAAGGTGATGAGATATTTGGCCTAGAGTTTGAAGTCATTTTGTGTTGCTAAGTGTACTTGTTTTCTTTGAAAGTATTTGATGTAAGCTGAATGATCACTTAAAACAAGGCAAAGTTTTGGAAATGCAAATTCTAGTCATGCAATTTTGAAGCAATGTGTTTGGTGTCATTTGTCTAAGCTGAGGACAAATTGAATTTTTTTTTCTAAAGCTTCCAGCCTAAAGATGGTGCAGAGAACTTCACCAACAATCAAAGAATTTACAAGAGGGGTGTGTCACATTGTGGCCTTGCCATTCACATTAAAAAGTATCTTTGATAGCAAAAGAAGAATTATGGATACTCAAATATTTCACCATGCAAAAATATAATCTTCAAAACATTCTCTAAAAGAAACCAAAATCCTTCAAGATATTATAACTCTATATAACTAATATCAAGTTTCAACACGAGCCAAAATATCATCTTTCAAAAATCCTCCTATAAAAATAGACCTATTATTACCTAGGGGCCAAAATCCCTAAAGCTACTATACTCTATAATGAATCTAAACACAATATCCTTGCCTTGGTAGGCACGGCCATAAAATTATTTTTAAAAAAAAAAGAAAAGAAAAAAACTCAACAACAATGCCACTGACAATCAAAGTCTCCGGGACCCAAGGAAAAATTATGAATGTTAAGAAGTGAATGCTTTGAGGAACTTGACTGACCATGTTTTGTCGTATTCTCGTGTTGTTATGTCTGACCAAAGATCTCTAGTAAGTTAGCAATTCGTATGGGCATGTCATTTGTTTGGGCCACAGTACACCAGGATGAATGGTAAGTGGTCAGGAAACAGTTTTCTGTTGGGTTCCAGTTCCCTAGCTAACCATGGTGGTTAGCTCAGATGCTTTTTTTTTTCCCCTACCTACTAACAACCCACAAGCAGGTTGTTAGTAGGTAGGTAGTAAAAACAGACCTTAACTATGTATAAACCATTTACTTACCTAGTAATTACCTGTTTTCCTACCTATCTACCAAGATATGAGACCTATTTCCTACAGAATTGGTTACCAAGGTGAAACCAAATGTTAACTCAGTTGAGGTTCATCCACAACTGAGTAATAATGGGCATCCGTTGGATGGTGCGCTGGTGGGTGCTGGTTTACTGTGGCCGTGCACTAGGACTAAAGGTATATTATACATGGCATTTCAACTAACGAGGGTGCTACTGGACCCTCTCTAGAGACAAAGACTTACAATGGTCTAAGTTAGTTTTAAGTGCCATGAAAAAACATCGAACAATTTAGGATCTCAATTAACACTTAAACCATAGCATTTAAACATGATATAGGATCCCAATTAACATGTAACCCTAGCACATAACCTAGTATAGGATCCCAAATAACAATTAACCGTAGCATAAAACAAAATATAGGATGGTAACATATAACACAATCTATAGTTGCCATAGACATGTTTTAATGCTTCTTACTTTGTTGATCTAATATGTAATTGTGGCTTACCAATAGTAATGTTGAAACTATCGGTGAAAACAAAGAGCCCAAGTTTAACACAAGAGTTACATGAGTTGCTTCTTGTCATTTGTGTTATATGAATTGTAATCTGTTGTGGAAAGGGAGGGTGTAATTAGGGTCCTCATGCATAAAGTGATGAGGTGTGAAAAAGTCGGCATTGTGAAAATTGTGAAATGAACTTAGTTTCCTCTTTTTTTCTTAGAATGTTGTATTTGATGTTGGATTGGGAGCTTGAAAAATTCGGAACCATATACAGTAACAATGGGGCATATTGTATATGTGTCAAATTGTCTCATTTTACCAGTGAAAAGAAAAAAGAAAAAAAAAAAAGGGAATTTTGTTTGAGCATCAGGGTTTTTCCAGAGTGCCCAAAGTTTTGGGCATAAGTGAAATTTCTTTCAACCTTTATAATCTGCCCAACATGAAAGGGCAGAAAAAAAATCCAAACTGCCCATTTTTTTTTTAAGTACCCTGGAAAAAAATATTTCAGGAATTTCTCCAGAGTACCAAAAAAAATTGGACAGCATGCAAAAAAAAATTTATAAGCTACCCTAATTTTTGACCAAACTTTTTACCCAAAAAAAATGAAATCACCTCAATGCGAAGAGTTCAACATAAGATTAAAATTAACCCCATCCTACTATTTTATCTATCCCCTTTGTGTGAACAACACATGGATTGGTTCACTCCTTATATTTTTGTCATTTTAAACCCCAAATCAAGAGGGGATTAAATAGAATAGAATTATTTAAACTAACCCTTGATGTGAATGCAGCTTTTAATCCCCAAATTAGAAAAAGAGTTAAATAAAATAAAAATATCCCTAATAACCCTAGGTGTGAATGCAACTTTTAACCCCCCAAATCAAGAAAGAGTTAAATAGAATTAAAATATCCCTACTAACCCTTGGTGTGAAAATCCAGCCTTAGTGGTAGAACCGTGCATGTTATAAGACATAATTGAGTTCCGCTTTGGGCATTACCAAGCCTATAAATTGAGGTGATTTTTTATTTAAATTTTTTTCGCATGATGCCCATGAGAAAAAAAAGAGGTGGGGCACTATGAAAAAAAATTGTTATCCTCCTTGTACATGTGAAAATATATGCCCGGGGGGGCTCGGTTTTGGCAATTTGTAAAGCTCAATTTGAAGGTGGAGGTTTATGAATGTTAACGGCCTTCAAGTTGGGTGTTCCCCAAGGTAGGTACCCCTTTTCTTTGAGGGAAAATTTCATGCTAAGAAATGACCAAGCTAGTAGTACAAGGCTAACTTCAACACATAACTATTGAACAATTAATTAATTTTGAAGCTTTCAAATGGGGGAAAAAAAAATGCTGAATATTTCAAAAGATTGTTTACTTTCTGTCACAATTTTATATTTTTTAATTGAGAAAAATATTACTTGAAAATTTCAACATTTTCAAAATGATATAATTTCGTGTCAAAGCTGCGGAGGTAATATGGTAGGCCGTGGGTGAACCAGTACATACACTCGGACCATGGTGAAAGCCCCAATTTCTTTTTGGGTTCCTTCTAAAGACGATAGATATCCTATCCCTAGATCGAATCAAGGTGTGTGTAATATCGATGTCGGGTCTCGTATATAGGCTTGCACTCAGTATCAACACTTTAGTTGCAAGGACACTAAAGAGACTGATTTGACCTCAGGCAATAGACTTATCCAGAGAGTCACCCTCTGTTTCTGGTGATTATGCTGAAACTAGCTGTTCTCACCCCCTAATCGCCTGACTTTATGGATAACTCTAATATCGATCTTATATTCCAGTCCCAATCTGGTATATGAGTCTTATACCAGATTCAATAATACCAGGCAAAATATACTTATCACATATACAAGCGTAAAATCAGCCTTGGCAATTGCACAACCCATTGGTGTACACTATCAAGTTAAGCCCTAAACAAGGGTTTCAAGGTGATTTCCTGCCTTAATAATTATTTGTAAGAGGCCTTACTCAAGAAGGTGAAGGTGTGACCAGTGTAGTTGCTGGTTCACCCTCGACTAAAGGTAGCAAGCACATATGATGAAGATATAAATAATTGTTCGATCATACGCAGGTGATCGATGATGGGTCGATTTACCCTAATATAAGAAAAACCCTGGAAGGATGTTACATGATTGGTAAATCCATGTAACTTCGAGTCAGGATCAAGTGCAACAAATTTTAATGTATAATCCACAAAAGTCCAAAACATTTTTTCTCCCCTCCCATGTCAAACTCTTCATAGCCAAAGGAAAAAAAGAGAAAATAAAAGCCGCCAAATTTCGCCACATATGCAACCGAACATTTATGGGTATAGAGGTAGTTAGTATATAGTACTCACTCACGTATTTACAAACTTGGGCTTCAGGCTACTTCGCACTATTAGCAACGATCAATTTACACAAGGTCAATATATTAAAATATTTAAAAGTTTTTTACATAAATTATTTAAGAAATTATTGTTACCAAAAATTGGTAATCCATGATCATATTGATTGCACATGAAATTATTTCATTTTCATTTGTTTTAAAATATGAGATTTAATTTTCACCTACTAAAGCATTATTGTTTTTTAACACTTGTGATTTTTTAAATTCTTTTTTCATTATTTTTAATTCTTTTTTTTTGGGGGGCCTTTTGAATGTCTGTTTCCCAATGATTTTTGGTTCAAAAATATATAAAATTCAAAATATTTTCACTCTAGTGCTCATAATTTTTCACTATGTATTTCTTGGTGTCCTCCAACATTATGTCCAACATCTTCAATCCTCAATGTATTGCTTGGAAAAAAAAAAAAATTATATTCAACTTAACACATTTGATGTTTTCAATGTGCCTTTCCAACATCCTTATTATTGTTTGTTCTCATTTTATCTTTCTTTGTTAGCATTTTTATTTTTTTAATTTTTTTAAATTTTTTTTGTGTCATTCTTGGTGTTGTTTGGGTGTGATTTTATTGTTGACAAAGTTGAAAAAATCATTTTCAAACTAAAACATGTTGATCCGAATTTTTGACTAAAGATGTTCAAATTTGGAAATGTTTGTTAAGTTGACATCCCATGTTGAGACCTTTCAAGAACTTGGTTTAACAACAAGCATAATGGTTTAAAAGCTAAAAAAAACTTTGAATTGGTGGGTCAAGTCTTCACCAATTATTAAAAATATCAAAGTTAAAAAAGGTAATATATATTCAATTAAGGTGAAAAAAATTTAAATTACAAAGACAAAAAAATGTTTAACTATTTCAAGGAAAAGGTGGTTAGAAGGGACAAAATAAAATCTTTAGCCCCCAAGCCATGTGTGGAGGTTATATTAAAAATTGTCAAATGTCACTTCTTGTTAAATATTAATGAATTTGATGGTTAGAATGAGTTTATCAAATCTAATTAATTTCATAAACATAACATTGATAAAAATAATGTAAACCTATCAACTTTGACCAATTTTTTTGATGGTTATCTCACTTCAATGTTGATTTGAATATTTTAAAAATTTTGATTAAAAGATGTTCACTAAAATATTACCAAAAGAAGTAAAAATTTAATGTTTTTATGTTTTCATATGTGATTTAATTATTTTAAAATATTAATTTAGATTTATTCCATTATTATCAAGTTTTTTTATTAAATTGAAATACAAAAATATGTTGTTAAATGTTTTTTGATAAATCAGTTTTAAAAATTGTAATTATAATGCAATTTCTTATTGATTTATTGGTAAATTTAATTTTCAATACAAATAAAAAGTCTACCATCTTGTTGAATTCAATCTTACAACATGTTGGAATTTGAACATTATGAAAATTAATCAATATCAAATTTAATAAAAAATTTATGGATGTAGAGTGTAATATAATGCTTTGAAATACACAAAGACATGTTTTTAAAATGTTGAAATTTAGAATATCTAAGACAAGTTGCAATCCTAAAGTATAAGTCAAAAACTTTAATCATAATTTAGTATTCATCTTTCAAAACATATATAATGTATTATTTAATAGGCCATCAAGCTTTAAAATGTAATTGTTGAATGAAAAGATGAAACAAAAATGCACTTGAATGTGATTTAAACATTTTAAAATAACAACATGCACAAAGGAATTTCAAAAATTTCAAAACCTTGGTGTGATATGTACTGATGCTAGGTTGAAAAAATATGATTTATGATTAACATGTAATTGATTTAACCAAACTATCAAATCTTTGAGTAATGTAGAGTTTAAAATAAAGAAACTAGACTTTGAACATGTTTCTAACTACATAAAAAATGAAAAAAAAAGAATTAAAATAATTAATGTTAAAAAATCAATGTTTATAGTTAAAAAAGTCTTGACCATTTGAATTTACACCCAATTTGTAAGTATTGATCAATTTTCCACAAACTAAATGATTTCTTGACACTTTTGCTTTTGTTGCTTTCTTTTTTTCTTCTTGTAAAACTCCCATGCCAACAAGTCATTCATCCTCACATGCATTTAATTAAATTAATAACATATATCAAGAAAAAATAATAACCCCTACAACATTTTCATGTGATGTGAAAAATACACATGACTTAATAGATTCATAATATTTTAAAGATTATTTAAATACTTTTGATTAAGGTAATACAAAGATAGATTCAACACATGTTTGCAGAATAATTTATGTTTTAAATTTTTCATGTCAAGAATAGAACGTTCTTGAATATTAGAAAAGACGATGTATTTTACTTCACAAAATTTTGTTCTTTGAAAAAATAAAATTGAAAATTATATATATTTTGTAAATAATGTAATTAGCTTCAAAGATGCAAAGGTATTTTAATAATATATACATTGTAAGTATAAAAATGATATCCATGTACAATAAATCATGCAATAAACAAAATGGATTGATTTTTTAGTAGTATTTGCCAAAAAGACAAGGATCATCAAATGAATTTAAAAAAACCTACAAATTATTTTATTTCATTAATTCATGCTGGTTTTATAACAACATTTTAACATTTTATCCTATTTTCCAATGTCAATAATAATTCTAAAGGTTTTTATTAATTGCAAGGATATTTTAAATTCATATAATAAGAAATTGCTAATTCTAGTGTTGGTCATCTATTCCTATAATCAATGATATTTCAAATTAAGTTTTTAATTAATGAATATTCATGAGAAACTAATGAAACAATCACAAATTGAATCAATCATAAATATTTTAAAAGATCATTTTTAAGCAATAGAAGATTCATGCAAGAATCTTTCTATATATTTATGATAGGAAAATTTAGATTGTCAAACATATCATTATATGAGTAGATTGTTAATAACCAATAATTTTGTCACCAGACATGCACAAAATTAATTAAATTAATTTATTCATATTATGTATGCAATTTGTAAAAATGACAAAATTACATTTTGCATGTATAATTTGTTTTGTACACATCATAAATCCTTATTTAATTTTGTTGAATATTGATTTTAGGGAACCAAAAAATGTCAAACTTGAATCTCAAAACTAATATTATCCACAAGTATAGTTCTTCAACCATTATTTGATCAAATTAAAAAAGATATTATTTCATTTTCAAATGATTTTATCTTCTACTTCATTTTGATTAAGTAATTTGACAAATATGTACATTATAAATGTTAAATTAACTATATATATATTTGAAAAATGAATACCCATGTCATTTTAAACATGCTTGTAAAGGTATAAACATGTTGATATCATAAAGCATGTGCTATATAGTCATTATGTGATGCATAAACTTTAATCAAATTATTAAAACACCTATCAAAATAAAATTTAAACCAAAATTAAAAAAAACCTAGAAAAAACATCAAGAAAAATAATATATCTTTCTTTTGTTGGTTCATTAATTCTTTCAATCATTTTTTTTCACATAATGCATAGATAATGATTTGAACATCACTTGATGTGTAACACTTTAAACGAGTGCAAGTTTCAATGGAAGAGAAAAAATATGTGCATGCTCAAACATAGAAAGTTCATTACATGTTAAAATGTCAATGACATGAATGTTGAAATAATTTGCTGAAGATGAATTTCGATCAAAAGGTAAGATGATATGACGGAATGTATATAACATGCAATAAATCTTTTTTATTTGCATCAAAACTAAAAACATTGAAAAAAAAAGGAAATAACAAATATCATTGTGAAACAAGATTTTTTTGAATGTTGTTAAAATGAAAGACACTAATTCATTCCATTCCTATATGAAATTGAAATCCATTCATTATATTTGAATTCAATTTATAAATTTGAATTTGATTTGATTAAATCTAGATTCAATAGTAACATACAAATTGCTGAAAAATGTATTCCATATCTTCTTATGAATATGTTGTTGAAGAAGAAAATTTGAACATACAAATCTTAAAAGACACTTTTTCATACCTCTTCACTTATGAATGGGCTAAACAAATTTCACTTTAAAATTGTCCAATGTACCACAACCTAAAGTTGTCTGACCTAAACCAGCTCCAATGAATCATCTAGTTTTTGTCACTTCATTGCCTAAATATAACATCCAATGAAAATTGAGAAAAAGAAAAAAACTTAGGTGCCACCCAAGTTTTAAAAAGGCGATAAAAAGAACTACATAGGCTAATTTTGTTGTTGTTGTGTCATTGTGTCAATGTGACATCCGATGGCAATCCAAGAAAAAAGAGAAAAACCTAAACTTAGGTACTACCCAAACTTTAAAGAAGGGCTAAAAAGAACTAGATCTACAATGTAGGCTAAATTTTGTCTCTTCATTGCCTCAATGTGACATCCAATTGAGAATAAAAAAAAGAAAAAGAAGAAAAACAAAGTAAAACTAAAACTGAGGTACCATCCAAATATCAAAAGAAGAGAAGAGGGGGGTAAAAAGAACTAGAACTATATGGGCAAAATTTGGTGCCTTCATGGCCTCAATGACATCCAAAGGAGAATTAAAAAAGAAAAAGAAAAAACAATAAACTAAACTAAACTAAACTAAACTAAGCTAAGCTAAACTAAACTTAGCTTAACGTAACTCAGGTTGACCCAACCCCAGGTAAATGGCAGTATATACTGATGTTGCGGGACTGCACAAAAAGGGGAATGGTATCTTCTTTGAGTGATGCCCTTTTTGTTTCTTGTCCGCATGGGCCCAACAGCCCCAAAAAAAAAAAAAAACAAACAAAGGGGGAAAAATCTGCAGCTGGAAGGATTCGAACCTGCGACGAACGCTACGGTATGGCCCCACTCGCGCGCGGGCACTGCAAACAAACGCAAAAAGGGCGAGAGAGACAAAGAGACGGACAGAAGAGAAGGAGAGCTCAGACCCAGACGCAAAGCGCAGATGCGCTGTTGCGAACATTACGGACAAGAAGAAGAAGAAGAAGTACTACTTGGGTCATGCTTGCTTGCGCTTCTACCACATAGTAATGCCCTTGAATCCAATAGTTTTGGTGGGAAAAAAAAAATTGTGTCTTTTTTGGAAAAAAAAAACGATTTGATCAAGTGTCTAGTCTAGTCGTGTATTTTTTCGCATTCTCTTTTGTTTGCGGGCGGGCGGGCGGGCGGGCGGGCGGGCGATGAGTGAGGAGAAGTGCGGGAGGAGGAGTAGTGGGAAGGAAGAGTGTTGTTTTCCAAACCCTTTACTTTGGCTTTCTTGAAGAAATTCTTGCTTTGTGGGTGTGGAGGTTTTGGTTTTGGTTTTGGGTGGGGTGTGTTTGTGTGTATGTAAGCGACAAAGTTTTTGTTTTTGACGGAGTGAGTACCTGACATTGCTTGTGGGTGTTGTATGTGAAGCGAGTAGTTGCGTTATCGACGCTTTTTCTTCTTCTTCTTCTTCTTCTGCGCGCTTTTTGCCTTGGTTGCGAAACGGTTTTGTTTTGGGTTGCAAGTCATTAGGGTTTGTCAGAGCAACCTCGAGTATTCAGGGTCAAGGTACGTGACGGGTAGGTACACAGGCGGGTGCCATGGAGCAACAACCTCGGCGAGCAAGCGGGGAAAGTAGGCATTGGGTGTTAGTGTTGTAGTAGAGAATTGGTACCTAGTTCGTGGTCCGGTCCGGATATATACATACATTAGTTGCAGCTACAATAGAGGAGGAGCTTCAGAGGCACGAAGAAGAGCGTGCTTTGGGGAAGGTTGCTGAAGTTTTGGGACACTGGTGTTACGACTGTTAGGATGTTCTTGTGGTGGGAAGTAAGGACTTGGGCGAAGCTTGCAATGGGTGTAGAGTTCTAGACACAGCTTTTTTCCAGGTGGTGTGTGAGGCGGCTCTGAGGTTTCCAGGTGCAAAGGGGTAAGAACCCTGAGTACACCATGCTGGTACATCAAAGGTAGGGTTAAGGGAGGCCGAGGCTTTGGCTTCGACTCCGACAGCATTGTCTTGCTGCCAACTTCTCGGAGGTTGGAAGATGTCGGACACTATTAATATTATCTTGGAGTACTTGCGCCGGCACCATTTCAGCAAGGCAGAAGCAGTCTTGAGAGAAGAGGTTACCAGCAGAGGCTCCAATGGTCTACTTCCTCTTCAGCTGGATGATGATGAGCTCGACCTTGATGTTAGTATGCATCTGCAGTCTGTGGTGCAGGAGAAAGCAGCAGGGTTGGGGCAGCAAACCGTACTCAAATTCACACATGATAAAGTGGGTCCTGATACAGAAAAATATGTACCCATGGAGCTCAAACAAGGCTCGCAAGGCTGGCTAGGGTCAGAAAAGAAAGAGAAGCTACACCTGCTGAATGCAGACAAGCTTCAGCCACCGCTGAAGGTGGAAGAACCTGGAATTTTATTCACAAACTTCAAGGTGGAAGAACAAGAGCAGCCAGTGAGTTCTATTTCAAGCATTGGGAGCACATCACCACTGGTCATCTTTCCCCCTGTTTCAGTAAAGCAGTTGTCAGAGCAGTTGTTTTCTCCGGTATGCAAGAAGGGTGGGACTTGTGAAGAAGAAGATGTGATTGTTTCAATTTGTTGTTTCATTCACTCTTGCACTTTTCTTTTTGTGGTCAAAGAGACCTTGACAAGCAAGGTTTCAAACTGCTGTTTGTCAGATGTTAACATGATGTGAAAACTTGGTGTGCGACTGCAGTCAAGATGGGGAGGCTTGGGCATTCTCCAAACTAGTGCTGAATTGACCGCAACCTCATCTGATGAAGCTGTGCCTTCTGATCAAAAGATACAGAGCTTTTTGTCTGCGGTAAAAAGCACAGGAGTCAGCAATGACCTGCCATTCCAAATGGACAAGGAATTGGCCACAAGACAAGATGAAATTCCACCTCCAGTCATGCTTGAATCATTGCGGGGTAAAGTCGAATCTCTAAAGCAGGTGAGGTTCCCTTGATAGAAGCACTTTATAGATCTTCTTTATCCTACTGATGTTTTCTTTCTTGCACACTTGCTAAAACTTCCTCTATATTGTGTCTACCCTCTTACTACCAGTTGGAACACAGTACGGGGTATTCCTTCATGTTTTCTTTGGGGAGTTTGGGTGACAAAGGCTGTCTTTGGTTTAAAAGCAATTGGCTAATGAGCTGGAGGTTTTTGAATTTTTTTGTAATGTGTACTAGCTATTTACATTGTAAGGCTTCTCTTCTACTGGTTATTGGTTTTTTCTTGTGTGTGGTTTCTGTTTTTTATTCATGTCTTCTTTTATTTTTTTGGTGCTTTTACTCTGTTCTGCTTGCTATTCAGTATTTTCTAAACATTTCTTGTTCTTTTGCTTTTGCTTCCCTTTTAGTATCGTTGACTCCATGGTTTTAGCTACCCTTCAGATGTCTGTATGCATTGTTTCACCACGTGCTTACACACTTGATTACATTCTTGTCTTATGCTTGGCATGAACATTTTGTGTATTCAACTATAGCTCCGTCTTGGAGGAGGGCCATTCTCTGAAATGAAAGAGATAATACAGTCCCCTGCTCCAGAGATTCCAGAAGAGATGTGTGTAGAGTGCATGATACATTGGTATTGTTTATGAAAACAGCATGATGATTTCGCGTTCCTTGCAGAGATGGGAGCCTAAGACTACTGAGGATCCAGTGCTTCATCGTGAAAAAGGAAGAGTTACGGGGTTAAAGAATCAAGTAGAGAATGGAAAAACTCAGCAAGAGGGAGTTGGAAAGGTAAGCATGTGGAGATTTCTGCTCCTTACTACCATCATTTCAGCCTGAAGAAGGTTGCCAGGTTTCATATGGATGTTTTAGCTCGTTCAACCTATTTCTGCAGTCACATCCACAAAAATTGTGTGAAACCCTAGGCTTATGCAGCCAGTTCTACTTCTCTCACAGAAGTTTCTAAGTGACTAAGCTACTTTGATAAGGCTGTCCTGCCAGTGGTCAATGACCTTTGGATTGCCAAGTTGCAGAAAGATGATGTCACCTCAAAACTCAAATACTCCTTGGAAGTTGTTGGAATCATCAACTTCATGATTCCTCAAGATCTAATGCCCAGAGATCTCCCCTTTTGTTGTTTCTTCTAATTTCACAATTTGTTATGCAAACAAAAGATCAGCCAGCAAATATGAAAGTGACTCAGGTTTTGATGGGTTGTCTATGTCCTATCATTTCCAATTTTTCCTGATTCAGAGGATAGCCTTTAACCTGAAGTATATTTGGTTAAAGCTTTGACTAAGGAGTAAGCACGCGGTTAGGTGTATGAAGTCTCTACAAGCTTGTTGAGTTTTTCTGTGGGAAGCTGATGAAGTCAGTAGGTATTTTATAGTAGTGGGTCACTACCATACACATTGGTGCTTTTTGAAGGTCTCCGAAAATGCATTTGATTGTCACTGCCATTCAAATAGTTCCCCAGTTTTTTGCTGGTTCTTGGTTCAGTTGCATTATTTTTCCCTAGAATCTTATTGTTAGGTCGCCTCTAAGTTATATTCAGGTTGACTTAAACTGTAAATATGGAGAAGTTCTCAGTTTCTATGAAGATATTCATTATCCTGAGTAAGAAGGTTTGTAGATAATCTGTTAGTTCTCATTACCGCCAGTCTTCTGACTGAACTCTTTGTTTAACAAAGGGAGAATTTTTGTTTGGTATTTCTGGCTTTTGAATTATTCAAAATGGTTATTTCAAGGGCTTCAAAATCCTGAGTAGAGAGTTTTCTAAAGCCCACCTTTTTCTTTAGAGGATCATGCTCTTAAAGTTCTGTTGTGTCATGCTTCGATTCCTCCTTCCTTTTCTGTTTCTTTTTTGTTCTTTTCCTTTTTGTGGTTCTCTTTTACTTCTTGGTTTTTGCATTGTCATTTGGGTGTTTTTTGTGTGTTGTTATCATGACCAAGTTTTCTGTTTCTCCCAGTCTTGTGACAGAAACCCTGTATGTGGGTTAATGTATGACAATTACCTGCACGAGGAGCTGATGAAGTCATTGGGGATATTATGGGAGCTGGTCACTACCATGCCTGTTGCTGTTGAAAGTCACTGAATATGCATGTGATTGTCACTGTTGTTTAAACTGCGCCTCATTCTTTTGTACAATTTTTTGGGGTTTGGTTCTCCTCTTTTTCCTGCTTGCTGATGTGTTGTTGGATCTGAATTCTGTATAACCTTGTTACCAGGTCATCTCTCAGTTCTATTTGCAGTGATTAAAGGTGTAAGTATGGAGAAGTTGCCAAATTGTATGAAGATATTCTGCAGCTTCAAAGTTTGGTAGATGCAGATCAAACCCCCTGTTGTGACCTGATCGATAGATATTTGGGATTTGGAGATGACATGGGCTAGGTGCATTTTGCTTCTTGTCTGATAAGATTGTCTTCAAGTGCTGTGCAGACAAACAACAATGGACTGCATACAGCAGAACAGGCTCTTGTAAGAACATCTCTCATTCCAGGATTTACTGAAGACGCAGATTTGGTCTACTATGGAAAAAAGAGGGGAGGAGAGTTCAATGCACAAAGTAAAGAGAAGTCAGAACTGGAAAATGGCTTCCAAGAGAATAGCAGCAGTGGGTCAAAATGTGTTGAGTGGACAGACATTCCTATCAAAACCATTCCAATTATGAAGACAAATGTTTCATTGGCAACAGAGCCAGCAAATAAGACTGGGAATGGAGGGAGTGATGTTGTTGTCAGAGAAGGTAAGCATCTGCAGGATGTGGGGTCTGACAAAGAGTGGTACCAAACAGCATCTGAACGAGATCTGACATCACAGGCATCCTCTGAACAAGAAAGTGTGTCACAAGTTGCTGTTGCTGGCTTGGTGCAATCTGAAGGGAAAAGGCAACTGGGGCATCAATGGACCCAAGGCGAGAAACCTGCACAAAATGACCATTCAAAGACAACTGCTGTGATTGAAGGGCCAGTTGAAGGGGAACTTCCTAAACTGCCACCTGTTCGGCTTCGATCTAATGATCCTAAAACCCCTGAATCAGGAGCAGGGGTTGGGTTTGCCTTTGGAAACAGAAGCAATCCAGATGCTGCCCCCTTTGAAATGCTACCCCTCCCAGTGGAACCTGCTGTCTTTGGTCTGGGGTCTTATCTTGATGTTCCTGTTGGTCAGGACATATCATCGTCAGGTATATCAGATTCTGAGTTCTGACCTTCTTAATTTTTGTTGCTTCAGGCTTGTGCATGACAAGGGTTGTACCTGACTGTATTGTTGATTGTAGGACTTTCTTCAAAGTGCACATGCTGGTCTGTCCACATGAGCTACAACTCCAAAAGCTTTGTTTAATATTCTCCTACCACAAGCCTGTTGAGTGTTGTTGGAGGGTCTGATTTTCAATGTTAAAATGCCAACTTAGTTATTCCTGTGAGAAGGAACTGGATTGGATACTGCTTTCATTTTTTGCTTGATTCTTATCAGTGAAATACAGTTTGCTCAAGGTTGTTACTTCTCTCAGTTTCTGGTCTGGTTTTCATCTTTTGGATCTGCAGTCAGAGTTTTAGAGAGGAAGAGTAGATGAATATGTGATGCATGTTGAACATGTCGCTCCTTGTTTTGGTGCAGGATCTCGGCGTCTGAGTGCAACTGCACGGCCATCAGTCAGTCATGGAATTGTGGAGGACACATCTGAGCTACTCTCTGGTTTTGCAACAGTTGGTGATGGCCAGAGTGAGTCAGCAGTTGATTATCCTGATGACTATTGGGACTCTGATACATATGAAGATGATGACGATCCAGGCTACCACCGGCAACCAATTGAAGATGAAGAATGGTTTCTGGCTCATGAGATTGATTACCCCAGTGAGGATGAACGTGCACACCCCAGTGTAGAGAAACTACAAAGGATAGACCATGAGAAGGACTCTGAGAAGGATGATGATGACAATCACTCCTGCATCAAGGAAGAGGTGTGTTCCTAAATCTTCTGCTGCCCATCACTGCTCATTGTCTCTGCTGGTCTTCTCTTGGAAGGTGTCACAGTGCAGTTTTCCCACATCTTGTGCATCCTCTTTGTTCCAATTGGGAAGTTATTATTTTGTTCTTTATGAGACCATCAGTATTGTGTATAACAGCATCTTTCTTGTAGGACATGAACTAGTGCATTTCTTGAGTACATTAGGGTGTTGATGGGTTGTGGTGTCCTTGATCTTGTAACTGGTGGTGTCTGCTTGCCACTCGCTTAGGTGGAACTTTTCTTCGTACTTGTGTGCACCATCACAGCCATGTTGAAATAATGAATACTGTGTGATTGTTGTGACAGCAATCCTTCTTTTCAGGGGAGGAGTATTACCGTGGGAAGAGAGGAGATGAGTGGCGAGAGAGCGAAAGAGATCTGGATGGACTCCACACTGATGACTTATTTGGGCACATTGAAGGTGGAGAGCTGCGCACACTGCAGGGGCAGGTACAATCCTGGGCATATGTAGGTATGTCAGGGACATATGGATTAGAGCTAACTGCATTTTAGTTACATTTGAATAGGAGGTGTTCCATGCAGATTCTTAAGGACACTACTCAGTGCTTTCTGCTGTTGTCCCTATACAGCAAAAAAGAAAACACTTTTTGACCTTCTTGTGAATTTTCTTTCATCCTCCCTTGCAAGTTTGATAAGTTCGCTGGAACACATCTCCACATTGGGGCCTTTGTGAGGTTTGTTCCTGAATGTGTTGCCCAACAGTTGTCTGAAATATATATATATATATAGCAGTGGAAAGTTGACCATCTGACAAGCTTAACTAATGGTGAAGAAAAAATAATTCCTTTGTAGTTGGTTCTCTAAGTCCTGGATTTGTGCAAAGGTCTTGCCAGGAAATTCTTGCTTTAGATGTGCTATTAATTACCTGTGACTTTCCATCAATCTTGCAAAGGCTGAAGAGTTGACCTAATTGGTTGATAGAGATTTTGCACAAGCAGTTCAAAGTAGTTCACTGATAAGTGATCAGGAGGTAATTGACATTATTTTGTAACTTGGCATGTCTTTGCACATCCAGTTAATTGACGGCAATTGTGGGGTCAACCAAGTGGAGTATGAGAGGCCACATTTGGACTCGGATGCACTTACTCTGATGCGTGGGGAGCCAGGATGGCAAGGCTTTGAAAGCCTCAAAGAAGGCTTTCCAGAACAGGATGGAAGTGATAAAAGTGTCCAGAAAAGGGTGCTTGCTGATGGTAGCACATATGATGGTGATGATGATAGGATGGGCTCTGTTCAGTTTAGTGGATTGGGTGTTAGAAGTGATGTGGCGGAGTTTGGCAGTGAACTGAGAGGGAGCTTGCTTGGTGGAAGTAGTGAGGGTGATTTAGAAAATGCTGAGATTGGTGGTCAAAGTGTGGGACAAACCAGTGCATCCTCTCAAATGGCAGAGATTGCAAATGGCCAGGATGATGATCAGGAGGAAGATGATGAGATTCTCAGATATTATGAGAATCCATGGACAAGCAATAAACGTCATGTCACAGAGATGGAAACATCATCTGGGAGTAGTTTCCCATTCGAACCTCGAGACTATAGAAAATTGGTAAGCACAAAGTTGGGAACCAAGGGAATTGGGGAGGAGCCTTCTCATAAGGATTCTGATGCTGGTGGTGGATCTGGGTTTGGTGGATTTTCATTTCCATCTCCTTCCACAAGTGGTGGGGATATTGCCACAGTCTCAAGGGTAGATTCGGGGAAGTCTTTATGGTCAGTGCGAGATATCTCTGCCCAGGCCCCTGGAGAGGAGGGTGAAGATTTTGGGAATGGCTTATTGGTGATTGATGACCCTTTAGCTTCTTGGAGACGCAAGAGCAATGATTCTTCACCAAAATTCAACATGGGTGATAGAGCACTTCACAACATAGACTCTGATTCAACTGATGGATATGGCAGTGGGCCTGCAAAGGTCACTTTCATCCCTGAGATCATGTAGTCTGTTGCACCATGTTTCTATACACTTATAGTATCCATATCTGCATGTCCTCATAATGTCTACCTCAAGCATGAAGCAGGTAGAATCTGCAGAGTGTTTGCAGGAACAAGAGATATATTCTTGAAGGTCAGACGCTAGGGCATATACTGTGCCTATTGCCTTCTCTACATTTATCCTTAATTCTTTGTGTTGCACCAGGGGTGGTGGCAAATGGAGTTCTAACATCTGTTTGTGTAGTCTATTGCAGCAAGATGAAGATGATCAAGGGGAGGAACATGATGAAGATGCATTGTTGGAGGATGATCAGCACATTAGAGATGCTGAAGCTGTGGCAGCTGAAGATGAGGAGGCTGCAGCTGTACAGGAACAAATACGTAGAATACAAGCAGAGGAAGATGAATTTGAAACTTTTAATCTTAAGATCATCCATCGCAAGAACAGGTTTGTCATTTGGGCCTGCTCACATGATGAGTCATATAGACTCAGGGAGTTTGTTCTGTCTTCCAGCAGTATGCATTTTAGTAGACCTGTGAATGAGTTAGCTGTTTGATTCCGAGTTTGGCAGTTTCTTCTCCTCCCCTTCTTTTTCTGCTATATGAGACGGCCATGTTTAACTGGCAGGACGGGTTTTGAAGAAGACAAGGATTTTCCTGTGGTGTTAAATGCTGTGATTGCGGGGCGCTATCATGTGACAGAGTATTTAGGATCTGCTGCCTTCAGCAAAGCAATTCAAGCACATGATCTTCATACAGGAATGGATGTATGCATGAAAATCATAAAGAATAACAAGGATTTCTTTGACCAGAGCCTTGATGAGATCAAACTTCTCAAGTATATCAACAAGAATGACCCAGTTGACAAGCACCATTTATTACGCCTCTATGACTACTTTTATCATCGGGTAAACCATTCTTACAATGTCATCTCAATCTCTGTTAGTGGTGGGAAGTTTTGTCTTTTTCACTTGCTATGCTTGATAAGAGAGAGATGTCAGGTACATCTTGTCTGAGATGCTCTGTGAATCAGTAGAATGTAGCCACTCTGCTGACACAACTATCCTCTATTTCCATTCTATTGTACTTTGAAACATTTTTCAGGATGAAGAGAATGTGCCCTGGGTGAAACAGAAGATGTTGCAAAGAACTAGGGGTGCAGGCCTTGTTTAGCTGATTGTTGACATCCAGACTGATGTTTAGGGATAGGCCAACTCTGTAGCAAATTGGGAATCACCATATTCTGCAATGTGTTTGCTTGTTGTAGGAGCATTTGTTCATTGTCTGTGAACTTTTGAGAGCCAACCTGTATGAATTTCATAAGTACAATCGTGAATCTGGTGGTGAGGTCTACTTCACAATGCCTCGTCTTCAGGTATTTGCCATGCCCTTCACTTTTCCTTTTCTGCTGCTCAAAGTCTTTTCCTCCACCTCCTACCATGTGTGCTTGATCTTGACTGCCAGTCATGAGAAACTTCTGCTATGGGGGTCATTGAGATATGAGTCAGTGTTTCTTTTGAAAATTCTTATAGCTCATGCCATCCATTTGAGTGAGGGTTCAGAGTGTATGCCGAGAGTGCAAACATAGGTTACAATTGACCAGGATTGGTTGTCATCTGTTATGGCAACTTCCTGTTGTCTTTGCTAATGTGTGGTCTCTTTGATTGAACAAAGCTCACTCCAAACCTTCCTGATGTTTTGTTGGCACCAGTCAATAACAAGACAATGCCTGGAAGCTCTGGAGTTCATCCATGGTCTTGGGCTCATACATTGTGATCTCAAGCCCGAGAACATTCTGGTGAAGAGCTACAGTCGATGTGAAATCAAAGTGATTGATCTGGGCAGCAGTTGTTTCCAGACAGACCATCTCTGCTCTTATGTGCAGTCACGCTCCTACCGTGCACCTGAAGTCATTCTTGGTCTTCCATACAACCAGAAGATTGATATGTGGTCTCTTGGCTGCATCCTCGCAGAGCTCTGCTCAGGAAATGTGAGTTCATCGCTTCTCTCATTTCATGTACTGTTCTCTGTCTCCTGGTTTCTAATTACCTCTTGGTCCTTTCTATGTACTGAAGATACCTTTGCAGGAGGTATATCATCCTCAGTTGATTGTTTTGTCTATTTGTGTGGTATCCTTCAGGTCCTGTTCCAAAATGATTCTCTCGCAACACTGCTGGCACGAGTTGTGGGGATTCTGGGGCCTATTGACCCAGCACTTTTAGCAAAGGGAAAGGATACCCACAAATTCTTCACCAAGAATCACATGCTTTATGAGCGAAATCAGGTACATAATTACATAACATGCCATAATCTTTATAACAAAGGTAGTTTTGGTTGAAACATTTTATATCTAGGGGGTTTCATGTATCTGGGGCTGTTGGGTAGATGGCATGTGTCTGTCTGAGCCCAAGATCTTAGTGTGTATGCTTTGGAATGGCTGCAGGATTCTGACCAGCTAGAATACTTGCGGCCAAAGAAGACATCATTGGCTCATCGCTTGCCTATGGGTGACCAAGGCTTTGTTGAGTTTGTGGCCTATCTCCTTCAGATTGACCCTACAATTCGTCCAAGTGCTACTGAGGCTCTTCAACATCCATGGCTGTCATACCCTTATGAACCCATCTCTTCATGAAGGCTATTTATCCCTAGCTTATTGTCATTCAACCTCTAGCATTTGTCCTGCTTGTCATGGCTACTGTGCCTCTTTGTAGCAAATGATCTGCAGGGTATCTCTTGATTCTTTGGTGGTATCTTCTGTTTACAATCACTTTTGTTCTCCCTGTGAAGAGTAGGAGATTTGAGTCCCTCTTTCACGTCATATGATACACCCCCAGTAGGAATTAGGGTAGCAGAGAATTGGCAGGAGTGATGATGAATCTTAGACTGGCTCTATGGTGTAGCCTTTGATGGTTTATAATTTTGACTCCATTAAACTTAGCCACCATGGGCATGTAATATGTTCTCTTAAAAATAGAGTATCATTCAGATGCAAGGGGAGAGAATTATTGCTGGTGATTATGATGGGAAAGATAATTTTAGGAAAGGAATGTCAACTGAGGTACAGTTGCTTTTCACTTTCTATTTTACTGTTATGTATTAAGATAGCAGCTCAATATATATTGCCTCATTGCATGTTTAGCTTAATTTGGAGTGCGAAGTATGCACACGTACACCTAACCCTTTCATTGGCCTGTCTGTTGTCTACGAATAGGAGTTGGTTCATGTTTCTCCGTGCTATTTCTTTCAGTTATAACACTCGTTGCCATCCATTGTCTTCAACATGTGATGGGTTAATCTTTGTTTGATTGCTGAAGCATCTATCACCTGTAGTTCTGCTGTCTTTGATTCTGATTGGTTGCTAAGACAGTGTGCGAGGTGGGTTGGGGTGGATATCAGCTGCTGGTAGAAATGAAAAGGTGTGGTAGAGTCGGTGTGCAGTGTTGGGCAATGCAGTGTGAAGCAAGAATCATGGAGTGCCAGGAAAAGGGTTGGAAATGGAGGTCGCCAGCACCAAGCATCCATACTCAGGTGTTTTGTCTGAAAAAGTTCACAGTTAAAATTTGGTAACCAAAATTCTTCCAGAGTACTTCTGTTTATATTCTTAGACATTTTGTTGCATGGTACCAAAGAGAGCATTGGATGAAGTGTTGATCTTGTACAAGAGCAATAAGCTTCTACTCAATCTATTCTCATTCCAAGCACTTAATTTATCTGCAATCCTTTGTTCCTGGGGGTGTCTCCCACAGATTACCAAAGGACAACACAGTGGAGGTCAGTTGCAACTCTCTGTTGATTCACTCTTGTCCCATGATCATTGGTTGCCCAAATTACAAAAGGTGTCTTCTGGTAAGTTACAGCTGTCTGTCTTGGAGAAAACACTATTTGCAAGTAGCGTCAGTCCTGTTTCTCCTCATGAAGCCTCTTTTTTGGTCCATGCTGCTTACATTCCAACATATTCTTCTTTGTTCTTTCTTATAATGTCTGAGGAGCACTGATATTACAGAAATCCAATTGTGGATTCTGGTATAAGTCACTGGTTCTTGCTAAAGGCAACTCCATTCTGTTACATTTCTGTTGGGACCCAGGGTGATAGGCATTTTCATTCATGTCTGAGTAACTCTTCCCAACTTGCTCATAGTTTTGAGTCAATCTTCATCATCTGAGATGATAATTGTCTCTGGGTCTGCAAGATGTTGCTGTGTAGACTCTTCATCAATACTGGCATTGATTTGTGGTCCATACCCAACATCATAGATGTCTGTAGTTGCTGCCCTTCCCTTCTGCTCCACCCTGTCTGTACCTTGAAACACATTTGCTACGTATCCCTCTCCTTCCTCATTGACATCATCCCTGAGAGCTTCAGGTGTGTCTTTTCTTTTCCTTTTGCTGCGGCGGATGCCACTCTCAATGTTCCTCACCTTCCTGCCTTTGGCACCAACCTCTAACCTCAGCATGTTGGCCTGTTGCTTGAAAACATAAGGCGCTCGGAAGCAGAACAGGGAGATGTCAGTAAACTCCAGAGTTTTGTCCGTTATCCTGATATCCAGATTGATTCATTCAGTCCATCCGTACATTTGAAGTCAAAATCAAGATGTGTATGCAGTGAATTATAATTCACTGATAGGCTTTTGCTAATATGAAAATGTGATTGGTGAGTATGTAAATCCTTCAAATGCAAGGTCTTTGTAGAAATCATTGCAAAATCAGGCACCTGCAGGCATTTCCTCTTAAGTGGCAACTGTTATGTTTTTTGGGTTTGGCTCTGCCCCATCTTTGAGAGAGAGTACCTGTAAGTCTCGTGCTCTGTGGTTTTTATCAGCAGATGACAGCATGCATTGAATCCCTCATTCCCAGGTCTTCCTGACTGCAGACGATTGATATCAATGGTGCTTTCCACTACATACTGCAACCCAAAACAGAAAAATGTAAGATGTTTGATTCACCTTTGTTTAATATTTCTGTCTTGTGCAGTGCAGTAAGATGTTTGATTCACCTTTGTTTAATATTTCTGTCTTGTGCAGTGCAGTAGGAACCAAATTTGTATGACTTGTATTTCTCACAAAGGTTTATCTGCATTTGTCTCACTGTCTCTTGTATTCAGTGTTGTGCTAATGAAAGTTTCTGATAAAGTTTCTGATTCCTCTAGGAAAGTCAAGTGTATTCTATCTGATGTCTCCTGATCATACAGTAGAGACCTTGATATTTCAGCATTGCATTGAGATTTCGAAACTCACCACAAAAAAATTGCTCCATGCTTTTCGACTACAGACTGCCCAGACCTCATCCTGACCAGGATAAATGAAGAACTTGTCTTGCACTTTCACAACACTAGTCACCCTGGCAGAAGAACACACATAAGAATTGATAGCTATTGAGAAGACAAAATCCAAAGTGCAGCTTTCAAAGTTCCTTGGTTCCACGCTAAAAACATGTGGGCACTAAAGATTGACTAAGGGTACTGATGAACTATATCTCCAATCTGAACAACAGTAAATTCATTTCTGTCAGCTTCTGGGTTCCTTTTGAAACTGTCCTAGCTTCAATTTCACAACAATCAGGTCAGCATGTTTCAGAAGACAATGAGAAAATAAATCCTTAAGTGCAGAGCTGAAAAAAAAAGTTGTAGCAGAGCTTTTTGGCAAAAGACAAACCTGTGAGAGAAGGTAACCCAAGAGATCTGACAGTCGATCTGTTGTCTCAACTCAAAAAGTCCAGTCCCCCTAAGCATATTCCATGAATCCTCTTCACCCTCAAGGTAAGGTTGTGTGATCTCCAGATATTGCCTAAAACATGTATCACCATTTTTTGAGATTATTCACAAAAATGATGATGCCTTTCAAGTGCATTTGTCAAAACTCCAAAATTCTGGACTTTACTCTAACGGATGACATGTAGAGTTGTAGCTATTAGCTGATGAGAACTTTGGAGCAGTGTATGAAGTGGCAACACATACATTTCAATGCGTAGGGGATTTTTCTTGTCAGCACGCCCACACCTTGAAAACCTGTCGCCACTTCTTCTCAAGATCAGTGCATACCAATTGGGTCTCTCGTGCTCATTGTACAGTGCCCACACCTGCAGCATGACAAAAATTCAGTGAAGATGGTCCTGACATAGTGAATGATTTGATCACTAGAGAGTGCATACATGCAAGGTCTTGGTTCACTTAACACAGTAAAGAAGACTGCTAATTACACTACAACCAAATATGTCTTCACCTATAGCAGTAGTCCTTCACATGTGGATTATGGTGATGGCACATGTTGCATTAATGTCAAATTATGATAAACACCACAGATATATATATATATATATATATATATATAAATGGATGAAAGCACAAAGTTCAGCTCAGAGATCTGTCATGAACCATAGGTTTGTCAAATCTGGCTTATTCAACATATGTATCTTGATTGATGTAAGGTAAACCTTATTATGTTGTGTAAACTTCCAGTTGGCTGTAGGTCATTGAGGTTGAGAAGGAGAAGGAGGCCTACATCATCAGGTTCCATGACAGAGCACTCGCTCTCCTTGACAGGGTCTAAGATAGTCACAGGTTGTGCAAGTACACGCACAGAGCTTTTGAGAAGTGGACTTACAAGATAAGCAATAACTGGCACCTGTTAGCACATTGCAGCACACACACAAGAAGAACATTAGACATCTGTTACATTTCACAAGTGTGGTCTTTCTTGTTCAGGTTGAACTAAGGACATCCTTGAAGAAAAAATATGACCAGATTTTTGCCAGTGAAAAGCAGGAACACCAGAACTTAAGCACCATAACTGTGAATGTATTGCCCAGCAATGCCCATCTAACGCTGTCCTTCAGAGGCTCTCCCAGTGTTGATGCAGGGGGAGTACAAAACCTTGTGGGTCCACCCACCCCACAGATCTTTCCTCTCTTCTTGTGGTAAGTGTTTGAAGTTTGCACATAACGAGACCTGTCCAACATGCCAACCATGTTGTTTTTCTCCACAACCAGCAGTTTTATAAAGAAAAATTTACTTGTGCCAGAAAGGAGGATAACAAGGATAACAACAAATGGCCTTACCAAGAAACTGTCCACAACAATTCAATATTTTCTCCAGATATTATCAACAAATAAATAGTTGTGAAATTGCTCAAGCTCATTGTCTGCCTTCAAATACTTCATTCACCTTTCTTTCTTATAACAGACATGAGTGTTGAATTTGTATAATAACTTACACATTGGAAATCATTGGGTTTGAATTATTCTCAGCTTCATCTATGCACAAACTTGTGTGATTAGGTGGGTATCCCATAATCCTTTCCAACTCAACATGGCTGAGATATCGCAGCTCATTTGTTCCATTTTCCAGCACTAGCTCCATCTGGCAGCTGTTACTCTTGTAGCTGTTGTTTGACAGAATGATCTAATCCTCCACCAAACAATTTAAAACCATGCATCCCTTCAGATAACATGGAGAGAAGAAGAGCATTTAATTGTGGAGAGCGATGGACTAAAGTGCAGAGAATGAGTTTGCTTGTACACTGCAGGCATGTCTTCAAGAATTGGGGTTAATATGAATTATTCACTTAATCTAACTAACAATCTATTAATGGCTCACTTTGTCTTCATTTGCTTGCTTCAGTTTGGCAATGTTGTTCTTGTTACAACTTTCACTTGAATTCTTCAGATGAAAGACAGGAAGGATTTGGCAAGTGAAGCAGATTCATATCTATGAGATTGCAGAGAAACCTCCACAATGACAAATAGAAGGTAACTACTGTGTCCATTCAGCAAAAACAAGGAAACAAGCAAAACAAACACAACAAGAATGAGTGTGGTCATAACCTTGTGAGAGTCTCACTTGCAAAGTATCATACCATCCACTTCATACTGATTGGCAGGGACTGGCTGCCATTACTCCCCACTAACTTCATCAGCTTCCTCATGATGGCGTGTGTAGATAAGTATACAACAGCCTGATCAAAAGTCTGAGGAAACAATTTATACAGAAATCTGCATCCTGAGTTTCTTTTGCATCTTTGGAAGCAACAGGAGGTCTCAATCATGAAGTTGGCTTGCACTCAAGAGGCACAGCAATAGTGAAAAGTCAATAATATCCTCGTTCAAGCTGCAAAAAAACTTGCAATGGTAATCTTCATTTTAGCTTGCTGTTGTGCAAGCAAGCATCTAACCCTAGGGCATAGAGGGTAGATTCCCCACAGAGACAAATACGAAGGACTGCAGAAAAGGAAGAAGAGTAAGAGACAAAGACAAGAAGGAACTCGAAGTAGATAACTTTGTTTTGGAACAGGGAAAGAATAAAAATAGTGCAAGAGTTAAGACCCCAGTTTTCTCTTCAAGCGCTATTCCATCCAGGAGGCAACTCTGTACAAATGTGGAAGGGTGATTCTTGACACGGGGAAGCCTTGCTGGATGTGGAATGTTGGTCCAGTAGAGTCGTCTCCTTTTGCTTGGAGCCAGCTCTATGGAATCCAACTCAATAGGCTGCATTTTGAGGTACTTGGAGATTTCATCACGGTCCATCCATGTCATTGATGCCACATTCTCCACCAGAAACCTGAAGCAGAACAAAGCTATATAACTATTAGGATAAATGACGTGATAGTATCAAGATCTCACCTTTTGCAACAATATATGACTTGGGAGTCTGAATGTGTTGAAAGATTGGAGAAAATGTACCAGGAAGGATTGAATATCTTGAGCACATGAAGCAGATCAAAAAACAGCTTGCTCCGTTGTCCATGCAGGCTGTGAAACAGATCAAGTGAGCATGCCAGAGATCAGACTATGAAACAGATAGAAATGCAGCATGACCAAGATCAGACATCACAATTGTATTGGCCCAAAACTTAACTCTGGAGTACCAACCTGCTCTTTATACTCAACAGAGAGAAGGTCTTTCTTGCTACTTCTGTTGATTACAAGTTAGTGGTATGACTGTCTCCTGTTTCTAATCCTTCCCCACTTCTTGCACATGACAAGAAAGGCTGTAGGAGTAAGCACGGCGATGGAATTAGGGTTGAACTACTACCCTTCCCTTTTGCCCATGCAACTGAGGTCTTGGCAAGGAAATCCGCCGACAAGTAGATCAACCTTCTCAGTGACAGTCATCCTTTCAACTTTCCTCACATCTCCCACATGATGCACTTCTGGATACTTCGCCTTCAGGACTTCAAGCGCTGGTATGCTCTGGAAATCAGATGAAGGGTCTTGTCACTCTGGATTTTGATTGCATATAATACTGTTGTCCAATTCAGTTTGTGTCCATGTTCAGCAAACTAGAACAGATGATCAACATGTATGCATTGTTAAGCAGAAAGATAGTGACAAAATATATGGAAAACTAAGGTTTATATCCTCTTCTTTCTCCAATTTGTTGTGATCTTGAGACATCTTTTCTCGGTATTCTCGGTAAATAAGTTTGTTCATCTTTGACTTCAGAGAAGCAAACTCCATAGATTCTAGTCTCACATTGCTAAGAGATCAACTGGAAACTCACCACTTCTGAACTGTAGCCAGTGAAGGGAATACCAAGGCGAGTAAGAGCTGCCCAGATGCCACCGATGCCATCAAAGAGGCTCAATACTACCAGCTTTTCGCCATTCCATGGTCCCGCGTCTTTCCTGAAGGCTTTCAACCACTCTCCATCGCCTACTACTCCCTCAAATGGCTCCTGGTTACACAGAAGCAAGTAAAAAGAACCAGCATCCCGATCACAGTGAGCATCCAAACATTACAAGCTACAAAATAGCAAGTTCCATAGCTTTGAAATCTTACTACAAGACAAACGAAATTTTCTCGTTTTTGTTGCTATTTGGTCTGGAGTTTGCGTATGTACACATGCTAAAATTCATATGACAAAACAGCGATGAAGGAGAGAAAAAAGTTTTTTGCCTTGATGTCAGTCGTACATGGTGGATATGGTAGTGGAGGTTGCGAGGACTGCTGAACAAGATTGTTAAATCTTCGGGACGCACATGGCGGCAGTGTTCTTGAGGAATGTTGCTGTCTATCCGTGGTGACGTTCCAGGTTGATGATGGCTGTGGCGATGAAGCAGAATATCCCTTTTGCCTTTCCTTCTCCTCTTCCTTCAAACGACAAGCTTCATCTTGAAGCTCTTGGATCTTTTTGAAAAGATTCTCCATAATTGACTGCCTACTTCTCACAAGCTCAACAAATTCAGTCGTCTTCTTCTTCCCATCTCTTCAGGAAAAAAGCTGTTTTCAGCAATTTGAGATCATTCATGTGTGTATTTCTTCTGCTTCTTCTTCTTCTTCGTTGTTTGCAATAGAATCATAGTGACAAATTGTGACAAATTGCTCTTCTTTTTTCCTGATCTCGAAAATACTTGCTCATGATGGCTTCTGCAACACGCAATCAAGTCTGGATTGATGACATCCTCCACACTTCAGATCGTAGACACACCGCCGCCATAAACCTTTCAAGTTTCTATCGATAGATCGATTATGCGAATATGAGAATCGATTCATCTTCTTCATCTTCGCAACATGCAATCAAGTCCAGATCAATGACATTTATATCCTCCAGACTTCAGATCATTCACACACCATCATCGAGCTTTTCGATCGATCGTGCGAACATGAGAATCGATTCAGCTTCTTCGTTTCGTTCCTTTTGTTCTGGGCACCGTGATTGACCCTCTTCCCCTATTCTGCACACCCAAAGTGAAGGGTCTGTTTTTATACTGCAGAGTTAATTGGGATCTAGTGTGAAAGAAGACAGTAATAAAAGCCAAAGAGTTTGGGTGGGATCAAGGGGTTCTTTTTCAATTAACAGTAGGTAACCTTTAGGAAGGCCTAGTGGTGAATTGAACACACAATTATACTTGCTCAGCAGCCATGAATCACTTTGGTTGACTCATGAACGAAAGCAATAAGATGTGTTTAAGGGAAGAATAACAAAAGGGCTCTCAATCAAACACCATTTTCACTAACATCCAAGATTCTTTAATAACAAATCATATAGCATGCTTTGAGTTAGTTCCAAAGAGCTTGAACTTAAAAAACACTGGTGGATGCATTTCAGTTTTGTATCTTGATTTTTGTTTTTAACTGTTCTACAATGCCATTGATGATCAAGCTTATTTGATGGCTTGTTTCCTTTCTCATGGAACTGATCACTTAATTGATTGCTTTTGAAGGGAAGTCGGCATGACCTATTGTGAGATTAGCGTGTGAATTTTCAACAACAAAAGTTGGAATAGATTTGAACATACATTGAAATTTGCAACTTCATTTGGCGTCATCATCATCATCGTGTCCACATGCTCGTCAATCTTTTCAAGTAAACCACTGCTGGTATGACTTCTTGTTTCAATGTAAAACAGTAGGAACTTTGGCAATTCTATGAACATACAGATTGCAAACTGTACACATTTGTGAGCCTAGTGCAATGGATGGGTAGTAGCAGCTAGTTGGATCATGATGTCATGACCTTCCCAAACGTAGAAACATTCTGCCAGCTCAGGTTAACATCTAAGTTGAAAAGGAACAAATCGTATAACAAGTAAATTTACTTATGTGAATTCAATTCCTCATTCTAGGAATTTGTTTGCTACAAATGGAAACACATGATATATACACAAATTGAGTGACTCCACTGTAAGTTGAACAAGAGAATAAAAAATTCCCAGTTGAGTTCAATTCTTTAAAAAAATTAATTTTCATTAGAAAAATACACGAGCAATTTTGAACATTGGTTTGCAAAGAAGATGGAAAAACATGATTACAAACCTTCTTGAAAGCACATTGCTTCGGTGAGTTTCAACCCTATATTAACATAATAGTAAAGATCTGTCATACTTTGAAAAGCAAGTGGATAAAGACTATAAATGGTTGAATCCACAACAACTTATTTTATTTTATTTTGCAAGCTTTAGTCCATTTGGGAAAAATCCAAAATTTGAATTGAATGTGTGAAAAACAGCCACAACCAATCAAGAAATCATACCATTTAAATGATCGTTCAAACTTCTACTGGGTGGATTTTGATTTCAAAAACAATTGGCTGAATGAGCTAAATACATGGAAGAACATTCACAATCACCAATTTTGCACAAAGTGAAAATAATCAAGAGAGAAAAAACTGCTCAAATCCTTTGAAACTTCAGCTATTGGAAACATTTGCCTTCAACAAGATCAATGCATTTTTAGAAAGGAAAAGGAAAACATGAATGAGAATCCATGACAATTTGAAATCAATGCCAAGAAAAATCTAGTGGAAAGAATCAATGGATAATTGACTTTGGATTGAATAAACGATACGTAATAATAAAGGCAACTTTGATCAATTTGATGACTAATGGAAAGACAAATGGGAGTGTGAGAATGTGCATTAAAGACCCTCCATCATAGCTTTTGTTGTCATTTCAATGAAAGGTAGTACCAACATAATGTTAAATGAAAAAAAAATCTTTCAAATCTCCCATCACAAGGATTTGCAACTAACTCATCCATCATTGAAAATTTTATAGAATTTTCATAAAAAATCATATTTGAAAAATAGAGAAAAAGCATGTATCAAATAACCTAATCCCCAATCTTGATGCAATTTCAAATGTTAGCACAAACAATTGCCTCGTGAACTTTTAAGTTGACAATGTTATATGTTAATCTTTAATAGTTGGAACTTGAATATGTATGGATGAAAGTTCTATTTGTATATGCATAAGAAACAAGTTTAATTGCATACTTTGATAACATATTTTAGATTAATACACATTTATGTGCTTTTAAAAAAAAGATTTCTCTAAAAAATGTAATGCTTATTTAAGAACATAATGCTTGTAGAAGGAAATTTTGCATTGTACCATGCCCTCCAAATACATTAGAAAAAAAATGCCAAGACTTCATGTTTGTTTAACATATCTTTAATGTGTCCACCCCCCTTTGCTTGTCTCATCAATAGTTAAGGTCCATGAAAAATGCCATTATCAATCACAATAAATGTATTTTGATGGAAGATTTTTTATTAATTCAATCATAATTCTACCATTCAATCAAACTACTCCAATATTTAATTGATTAGTATTAAAATTGATGTTCTTGGACATTGAATTTCTAGGTTTTATTTTATAAAGGTTAGATTATGTTGATTGGGCATTTGATGCAATAACTTTTGGATTCAAATTCCATAAAAGGTTATGGGGAATATGTTAAATTGGCCTTGTTATGATGGATCCACTTATATTCGGCAAGCGTTAAACATGCAACGAGTTAAACGTGGCACTAGATTTGACACATCTACAGTACAACATTCAACATTAAAAAAATTCAGATTTTTTTTGCTGTACCCACACAACGATTAACGTTGTAAGTATATTTCTTATACCATAGTTTCAAAGAAAAAAAAGTGATGTACTTGTTAGAATCCTGCCTTCAACCTAAAGGTCCAAGGTTCAATCCTTTTCCCAAATTTTTTTTCAACAAATGAAATGGATGAAAAAATTCATAGAACATTTAAATAGTTTTAAAAATTAATTGATTTTAGGAAGTAACTTCCTTTGGAAAAAAAAAATTAAATGCTAATTACAAGCAAGTACCTTATGGAGTAAAAAAATTCCTTGGTGAAAAATATAACTTCTTCACAGAGTAATGAATTTTCCTTGGGGAAGGGCCCAAGTTCCCTGGCAAGAAGGGCACTTTCCCTAGGGAATAGTTCTTTGGGGAAACATATGTTTTGATTTTTTTTGCAATCATAACCATTTTAACTACAATTTTATGTTGAAAACACATTAATCAGAACTCATATGCAAAAGTTATGATCAAACAAAATTTGGTACACATTTGTTCCATGTGCAACTTAAGCTCCTTTTCCCCAAGAGACATGATTGTTCCCTAGGGAAAACAAGGTTTAAATTGCTCCCGAGGGTAATTTAAACTCCTTCTCCCTAAGGACATGATTATTGACGCGCTCCCAAGCCCTTTGCTAGACCCACTTGAGGGTCCAAGTACGTTGAATTGCGAAAAGTTGGGGCTTGAAGGCCGCTCCGATTTCCAGCACTAAAAGGGGGTAGAGGGGCGTGCTAGAAGTCCCAAGATTAGACTAGGAAGAGGGACAAGTATTATTTCACTCAAATCTACATCCAAAACCAACCACAAGAGGGTTAGTTCACATTCGGGAACACCCTTGGGTGTTGGGACAAGCCACGGGCATTTGGACTCACTTGACTCACCACGGCCCGAACTCGGAGGAAGCCACCACTTTCCCCCATATAGTATTCTCTGCGACTCTCCGCCGCACCTACATCCAAATGGCTCTTTTTCCCGAGACTCCCAAAGTGGAGTCCCGAAATTGTCCTGGTTTGGACTCCGGGACTTTGGACGCTCATAGCTCTTCGCCCCAAACTCGGATCGAAACAAAGTTTAAACCAAAGTTGTAGCTCTCGTCGAGAGCTTTCCAACACCATGTCGCACTCCTTCAACAGATGTCGAGAAGAGGTCGATTCTAGACTTTTAGTGGTCGGGAGTCAAACTATCAGTTTGACTCCCGACCCTTCTTTTGCCCATAACTTGAGCTGCAGATGTCCAAATGGCACATGCGAGACCATTTTGGGCATTTACATTTGAAGAAATTTTCATTGATATAAAGAACACCTCAATGCGAGGTGTTTTGACCCTTGAACTCAAGCTCTGAGTTTTCGGGAGTCGCGGAGGACTCCAACTTCCCACTTTTGGGGGTGTGAGTTTCATCCTCACACTTATCCCAAAGTGGGGTTGCGATAATTATTCCCTGGGGAATAATGAATTTCCCCCAAGGAAAGGCCCAAATTTCTTAAGAAAATATATGTTTTGAATATTTTAGCATATGAATAGTCATCTCATATTTTTTATATAAGCTTGCGACCTATCATTGGAAAGGTCTAAGAGAGAACTACAACTTTGTAGTTAGAAGCATTTCAATCAGAATATGAAAAAGTTATGATCACACAAAGTTTCACACATTTGTTCTTCAGGGGAATATGGTTACTCCCCAAGGGAATTGCTACCCCGAGGGCCAACCATGTGCCCAAGGGAACATGGTTTAAGTTGTTTCCTAGGGGAATATGGTTGCTCCTTAGAGGAACATGGTTTAGGTTGTTCTTCAAGGGAATATGGTTGTTCCCCAAGAGAATACATTTTAAGTTGTTCCTTGGGGGAATATGGTTGATCCCTAGGGGAACACGATGTAAGTTGCTCACACGAGAATTGTTCCCTAGGGGAATTGTTCCCTTGGGCACACATTGGTTGGCCCTTGGGGGAACAATTCCTTTGGGGAACAATCTAAACCGTGTTCCCCCAAGGAACAATCATGTTCCTACAAGGAGCAAATGTAATTAACTTTGTGTAATCATAACTTTTGCATTTAAGTTTTGATTGAAGTGCTTCCTACAAAGTTGTAGCTTTCTTTGAGACCTTTCCAATGAGAGGTTGCAAGTTTATATAAAAAAGAGATGATTGTGAAAGCTAAAAGATTTGGAACATATGTTTCCTCGGGGAACTTGGGCTTTTCCCAGGGGAAGTTCATTGTGTCATGGGGGACAATCATGTCCTTTAGGAGAAAGAGTTTAAGTTGCCCTAGGGAACAACTTAAACCTTTTTTCTTGAAGAACAATCATGTCCCTAGGGAGAAGGAGTTTTATCTCCCTTTAGAACATGGTTGCTTTTCGAGGCAACTAATGTTTTGCTTGTTTTGGGAACATGGTTGTTCCCAAGGGAACAACTTAAACCCCTTTTTACTTCAAGAATTTGTTTTCATCCATTTTGTTCATGGATGAAAAAGATAATTCAGGAAAAGGTTCGAACCCATGACCTTTGAGCTTTAAGGGGGATTCTAATCATTGTATTAGTTTTTTTCCTTGAAAATAATATTTAAAAATGTATTCAAACCATTCCCCATTGTGTGGGTGTAGTAAAAATAATTTGATTTTTTGTTTCTTGTTAGGCAATGTACCATATTCTACTATAATTGTGTCAAACATGGTGCCGCATTTGACTCGTTACACCTATTTAGTGCTTGCCCTTGTATTCACCAAATTTCATGTGATTCAAAAATATTAGTGTTAAAATTATGAATTCTACATGCATTACACCTTATGAGGACATGTGTACACCCATTAAATGAAAATTTTCATTTCAGTTTTACCATTTTTTATTATTCACCAAAGACTTGAATTTGAATGTTGTGATTTTTCTTTCATTCCATCAACATATCACATTTAATTTCCAAAAACAACCAAAGGTTATATATTTTGAACCTTAATCAATTCTTATGATATTGAACTTCATTTTTTTATCTTACATGATTAGGATTTCGAATGAAATTTTGATTTCAAGCCCTTGCATAAAGGAAGGCATTGATGTGAAATCATGTCACTTGGAATTAACAGTTAAAGAACAAAGGTGCAATGCCATGACAATAAAGTTTTCCCCAATGTAACATTCATTATTCCATATTGGCAAAATGCTCTTGCCATACATAACTTATGGGAATCCTCCCCATGCCAACTTGAAGCAAATGGAACATTATGTTTCAAATTGTCTCCCAAATAATAAAATGAATTTTTAATAAAACATCATGTATTTTCATCTTATAATAAACCAAATTTGTAACCTTTTATATTGTTAATCATTGTACATGGCACAACAAGGTTGTTTTTATAATCTTTTGTTAAGTTTTCAATCCTTTGTTTACATCTAACACCATATCAATCTAAATGAGGTCAATCTTGAAAATAAAATTGCGTTAAGGTGACATTGTAGTTTGAGTGCAAATTAGTGATTGAAAAATGTAATTTCATTTTGTAATTGTATAAAATTATTAAGTTTCTAAATCTTATATATAGACATTAAGACCCATGTTATGTAATTTCATGAATATTGTTCAATTGTTAACCAAATTGTCAATATAATATTTTAAGCATTTATTTGTTAATTAAAGACAATTCCAAGAAAACCTTTCACTAGCATTTTAATCAATAAATATAAAATTTTCAATAGTTTGATAGACCTTACCTAGGTGGATATTAAAATTTTAGACCCTTAAGTGAAATCTTTGTGCTCATTAGATAAGTCAAATTTATTTATGAACATTGAAATTGATTTAAAATTTCTTTGCAATTTTTGTTTATCATTAAACAAGTAATGGCACGCTATTCTCTCATCTTAATTTTAAAATATTGATGGACTTCAAATTAAAGATTTCCATTTGTCGATGAATTGTGTTGATGGAATCATTATGGATGCATTGTCATGAACCTTGTTCTTGCTTATACAAGTTTTTAAAATTTTCTTCTTTCACTTTTAAAAAAACAAGTTTTAGAAACAATGGTCCATGTTTCTTAACACTTTTGTGTAGATGCAATTAACATATGTAAATGAATCATGATTACAACATATTCACATATATTGAGCATTTATTTGAACTTTACTAAAAAATGTGACCTCACATTCATTGGTGCACCGTCCAAAAAAGCCTATATTGGGTGGGTTTGGGTTGAACCTTAATATTCATTGGAGTTGGTTCCACCCAAGTTCTTTCCTTTTTGCCCCCTATTCACCTCCTACCTCCTCACCTTATGTGACATCTTATTTACCCACCTTCTGTTACCTTCTACCTACTTATCCTTTGCTTCTTCCCTAGCTTCACCCACTTTTAATTAATTTTTCCCTCATCACTTTCAATGTAAGCTCTCCATGTTAAAGCTCCCCCTTGGCTTCCCACATTGAAGTTCCCTTGGTTTTGCTTGAAGGTTGTGTGTGAAGGTGAAGCTTAGAGCTCAAGGATGTCATGAAAGACAACAAGAGGAACAAGCTTTGAAAGTATCCAAATCCCCCTCTTCTTCCTTTGTTTTTTTTCCTCTCTTTTTTTTGTTCTCACTATCTTTATCTATCTGTTTTTCTCATTTGATTTGTTTTCTTCTTAATTTTTCTTCTTGCTCAAAATTATTGTCTCATTTTCATTGTGCCTCTAGTACCTATCTATTTTTCTCACCTATTTTTCTTCACCTACATGTTTTTTTTTCCCCCACTATTCTTGTTGTTTTTTTTCCTTTTTTGTCATCATTTTTTTGTTTTGTGTTTGTTGTAGGAAGTCAAAAGAGCTCCATTTTTCTCCATGGAAGTGAACACTAAATGGTGGTGTTCACTAGTTTTAATGTTTATGTGTGTTGTAATGAATTTATGTATATTTTCATTTAAAAATCATCCTCTCATCTCATGTCATCCATATTTGCCTCACTTAATTGGGCATCTAGTGATGGGGAAATTTTATTGTTAAATTTATACATTCAAACTTTGTTGTTCAATGTTAAAATTAAGAATTAAGATTGTAGTGCATTTCAAATTAAAGAATATAAAATATAAGTTTTCTTTTGACTCATTAAAATATAGGTTAAATAAGTTATTTGAAATTCTAATGCAAACATATTGCTAGACTTTGGAGGGGTACACTTGGCCTTCTTAAAGACTTTTAGTACAAACAATAGACTTGTTCCAAGAACATCAATACATAAAACAATAACATCAAAATTTTGCGCCTATTATTAAAAAAAAACCTTTACTACTCAATCATAAGAACTATGTTGACATGATATTGGGGTGAAAATCCTTTAAGGTGTACCACATAGGATGAAAAGGGCCTAGTCCTTATTGCAGCCCTTTTTTACCCTATATTTTAATCCCCGTAAAAAACAATGAGTCAAAAATTGTCAAAATTTTCAAAAGGACTATATTTTAGACCATTACAATTATAGATTCCATCAAAATTATCCATAAATATGTCTTTACATTATAAAAAGGACTAGGTAAAAAAGACAAAAAAGGATGACACTGTGACAAGATTTTGGTACACCTTAAAGAATTTGGACCCATTGAGCAATGCAATGTAACCAAAAAAATAACCTATTACTCAATTACAAGAACTATGTTGACATAATATTGAGGAATGTGGTATAACAAAACAAGGAAAACATCTTTTATTGACATTCCCACTCTTTTTTGAAAATTTGTTTCAATTATAAAAACAAGAATTGCTTAAAAGTTTAAACAAACCTTACAATGTGTAAGCAAAAGAACATTTGTCACCATAATTCTATGATATTACAAAACAAAATTGTTTTTATTTAAATAGGAGAAAAACTTCCAAGGAATTTGTCAAAAGCCAAAATCTTGGCATTAAATTGTTCTTCTCTTGATTGGATAGTAACAAATTATATAGTCGTAGGTAAGGCTCAAGTAGGAGATCATTACTAGAATAAGGGTACCACCCAAAATGGTAGCCAAAGGTGATATTCATATTCTAGTTGTGCCTTCCTATAAAATTTCACAATCAATAACTTCTATGCTTTAAAAAGGATCAAAGATTTTTGTGCAATTTGGAATTCAAGGTGGGTGTACCCCTTTAATTGGGAGCATGTAACATATTTAACTTAATTTCATAAAACTCAAAACTTTTCAAAAGATTTGTATGTGAAGATTTGTGTACAAATTGTAATCAAATACATAGCCATCATTGGGGCCATAAATTTGCCAAGTTAAATGGCTTCTTTGTTGATTAAGCTTAGAAGACCTTAAACAAAAGTGAATATTCCTTTATAATTGGGACCATGCATCATGTTTAATCTAAGTGAGTTCAAAGTTTTAAAAAAGATTAGTACATCATGGATTTGTGTATAAAATGGAAATCCAAATATAGCCATGGCCAAAGTCTCAACACAATACATATCTTTTTTACACATTCTTTATTTTTTAAAGATGATTCAAACATGTTTTTTTATTATAAATTATAAAATAGTTAAAATTATTTCTAAAATGCCATTTTAAAAATGTTTATAAGGTTTCACCAAGAACATTACCTTTAGTTGAATGTCAAAGTTCTAAAGTTGTTACTATAGTATAGATGTTGACAACCATTGGAGCACATTGGGAACAAAAAAACCTAATACCCACATGCCAAATTGCATGAAATTATTGTAATAATGTAGCAGATTTGGCATTAAAATGTTGAATAATTAATAATATTTTTGGGTGAGAACACATTGCGGTGACCCTTTTTGGGGTGTCACATTGTACTATTTTTTAGGGGTGTGCATGTTTGAGCATATCCCAATTCAAAAACCAACTGTCTTCATAAAACCTTTTCGGGTTTGGTAGTATAATTCCTTATTGGTTTAGCTGCAACTTTTAAGATTTGGTAGGACGGTGTGCCTTGTAGTTAGCTTCCTAGTGAGCTAAGGCAAGCTGGATTTGAATAACCTATGTGTTAGAAACAATATTTCAAGTGACTGGTGGTCTCCAGCCAAGTTGAATTTACCACCTTCGTAAAACCCTCTTGAGTTTCATAGCATAACTTCTTGCTGGTTTAGTTGCAGAGCTTAGGATTTGGTTGCAAGGTGCGCCTTGTAATTGGCTTTCTAATTAGCTAAGGCAAGTTGGATTTGGATAACCTATGTGTTAGAAACAATATTTCAAGTGATTAGTGATCTATAGTTAAGTTGAACATGGTGTTGAATCTTTAAACGTTGGTTTAAATGAATGACAATTTGACATAAAGTTCTAGGATGTGCAATATTTGAGCTTGGAAAATATATCTATAAGTTCTAATCGTAATTGGTGCATAGGAGGTAAGCTACTTAGTTTCAACTACAAATGCAATTTAACATCTAGAAATACACTTGCATTTTTCCTTTAGCGATAACATTTGTGCTTTCAAGTATAGTCACCTTGTAGAACTAAGAGTAGAAGGATGGGAAGTCGCCTCATAAACATACATGTGGATGTTGTGACTTGATCCATTGTATGAACTCCATGTTTTTATGAACTGATTAATAGTCTATTAGCCATACCATCTTTTTGGTTTTGTAGCAAGTTCAATTCCTCTCCTTCATTTTTATGATAAGGAATTAAAATCTTTTCCATAAATTGTTGGCAAGTCTTTAAAGTAGACCAATGATTACCAAAGTATGTCAAATGTGTCGCAACCCTACTTTGAGAGAGTGTGAGGATGAAACTCACACTCTTTAAATGGGGACTTGGGAGTCTTTCGGGACTCCCAAAACTTCAGAATTCGATTGTAGGGGTCAAAACACCTTGCATTGGGTGTTATTTATATCATTGAAAAGTTATCGAAGTGTATATGTCGAAAATGGGCTTGTATAAGCCATTTGGACATATGAAGCACAAGTTATGGCAAAAAGAAAGGCCGGGAGTCAAACTGGTAGTTTGACTTTCGACCATTAAAAGTCGGGAGTCGACCCGATTCTCGTGCATGCAGGTGGAGTGTGACACATCGTTGGAAAGCTCTCGAGGAGAGCTACAAGTTTGCTCTAGACCTCATCCCAATTGGAGGTCTGAACAAAGAGTTATGACCTCGCAAAGTCTCGGGAGTCCAAATTAGGACAATTTCGGGACTCCTTCTTGGGAGTCAAGGGACAAAAAAACCATTCGGATGTGGGTGTGCTGTGGAGAGGCACAGAGAATACTATATGGGGGAAGGTGATGGCTTCCCCTGAGTCTAGGCCGTGGTGAGTTTCGTGAGTTTAGAGTTGCCTGTGGCTTGTCCTAACACTAAAGGTGGTCCAGAATGTGAAGTAACCAACTTGTTGGTTGGTTTGATACAGGTTCGAATAAATGAGTAAAACTTGTCATTCTTCCTAGTCCCATCCCGGAGTTTCAACATGCCCCTTTACCCCTTCTAGTGCTGAGAGATGGGAGCGTGCCCCAAGTCCCTCATAATTCCACTGTTTGAGTAACTTAAGCCCATCTTGGGCCTAATTAGGAACTTGGGAGTGTGTCAAAATGAAACCCTACTCCCAAACAAGATGCCTTCCCTGGACCATTTTAAAGAAGACATCTTTTTATTGATCATGTAAAAATCACTTGTAGAAGCAAAGAACTTCCATTAGTTGTAGAGGATATTACAATAATAATTTGCCTTTTATCTTCAACCCCAAGAACATGTATGTCTTTTGATCCATTCTTTTCCATGTTCCCTCCCCACCTATAGGTACAAGGTGAATCCCTGTCTGATCTGTGTTTAATTATGACAAGTGATGTAGGGACATTGTATGCTTTTACAAGGTATGCCACCTTATGCACCATCTATGTTCCTTGATTTTCCCAATTTGCTGGTAGTTTTACTGTAGTTAAAGTAGTTGCTTTAAAGGACCAACCCAACTTGGCTTTCATGAACTTTCTAGACCTTTCCAATGAAACTTTGAATGAACCACTTAGGAGTTTAGGAGCTTTGAATTCAAGAAAGCTTTGGATAATGGGTTGGACTATGGGTCCAGAAAGGGCTTATCCAAAATCTCTAATCTTTTGTAACAAATACATGAGCTCATTTTTCACTTCTAGCCTACGATCTAGTATTGGAATGTGTTGTTCTGTGATTGTAAAATCTCTCCCCCTCTATATTGACTTTTCAACCCCTAGTTTGATATTTCCATCTAAGGTAAACCACTCTCCTAAAGAGGATCTAGAAAGCTTATCAAATGGGCTTGAATGTTCCTTCAGCTTTCTATGGAATGCACAGAAATAATGTAAAGCAATTGTCAAACTCTTATGCCTTTCCACTGTAATCTGAATGTGAGGCCAAAAGTGTGGTGCAAACCATTGAGTGTAAATACCTCTTTGACACTTCTTGGATTCTTGGTTGCTTGTCCTTTCTTCACTCTCATGCTTGATGCATTTGCCAAGTGATTGCAATGTCATGTGAGGTTGTAACTTTGGTCATCCAACTAGACGCTTGTTTCTTTCCACTATTGTTTACAAAGAAGCTTTTTGATTTTTCATAGTTAATTGCTTTGCTTCATGCTACAATACCTCCTCATGCTCTATTTTTCCTATCTATTGGAACATATTAGAGATCATGGTTTGATGAGCCATGACTCCTCAATAATATGACAAACAACTCTACATTAAAAAAAATTGCAATGTTCGGAAAGAAAAAAAAGGAGTGAACTTGCAACTTTATTTATTGAAATGGATTTTGATCTTAATAATGACCTTGATTTTGATAAAATGTGTACACTAATCATTCATCCATGCATTTCAAGTACATGCATTCATACATCAAACGAATTTCATTAAAATTTTTAAATTTTAATTAACGAAAATATTTTAAAAAAATTAATTGCATTTTTTGAAAATAATTAATTATTCATTTTTAATGTATTGAACTTGACCCGAAGCTACAATATATGTAACAACAATGGAGGCATTTAAAAAAAAGGAAAGATAGGATGAAACTTAGTTTATTACCAAAATGGATGGTTTTTTGAGTTTCACCCTCGATTGGATGCTAATGTACTTGTTTGGAGTGTTTTTTTAATTTCACCCCCTTTTATGACAAAACCCAAGATTTTGGTGTTGTCTTTTCCTTACTTTACTAATAACTCTATTGGTTAAGTTTGGAGAGGCATATATCATGTGCATACTTGTGTTGGGCAATTTCACTTCTTCATGATAACTATCGGTTTCAATCATTGAATTGTAGTTTTAAATCCAAATCAATCTTTTTTTCTATTTTAAAATTATAAATAATAATCATAATTTTTAATTAAAAATTTAAGAACCAACTAGAGTTTCAAATTGTGGGAAAAGAAATTATAGTTAATTTTCCAAGTGCTTATTCTTTAAACTTACAAAAGAAGTAGTTTTCAAAGCCAATTCTCACAACCCAATTATTGAAAGAAAAATATATTTGAAATTCTTAGCTTCCAAAATTCAAAAAAATTGCCAAAAAGTCAAAGTAAAAAAGGAACATGATGAAATGGATTAAATTTCCTTGCCCAATATTTCACATATCCAAGCTTCAATGTAGTGTTCTTTTCTATTGGCAAATTTTAACCAAATTTTGACTTGAAAAATATGATTTTAATCTACCTATACAAGTGATTTCTCATGGAAAATGGCCCAAATTCACCAAGTTTTGAGGAAAAATTCAAATTGCAAAATATTGTATGATAAATTCTAGTAGCTAGTTAAGAATATGGAAGGATTCTAATTTTTTCTACTTTCATGGATAGTATGTAGCCAAATTTGGCTAAATTATAATTTGGATGATCATCACCTTGGGTACATCACAAAATCCTTAAAGAAAACATTGCTTTAGCTTTACCTTGAAAGTTCATGACCATAGTTACATACCTGAAGAACATGAGTCCAAACAACTATTTAAAAGGAATAATTCCACTAGAAGCTTCGAATGGAAAAAATTCAAATATCAAGCACTTCAAAATTTTTGGCAACATTGCATTTGTCCATATGTTGAAAAAGTTATGATCAAAACTAGATAACAAGACCACCCAAGGTTTATTCATGGGCTACAAAAGGAAGTCATGTAAAGCAAGGGTTCCAATTGAAAGGAAACTATGGATTAACAAAGATGTGATGGTCGAAAATCCACTAACTCCAATGGTTTCAATCGAATACATCACATGAAACCTAAAAAATAAAGTTGTTGAAGTTCAATAGAATAGTGGAGATTTTAATAAAGAACTTCAATCTATAATCATTGTTGAAGAAAATGTCAACCCTATTCCAAAGTCTTGTTCAAAGTCTATAAAAACACCTCGAAGGCCTAGTAGGGAAAAATAATTCTTGAAACTGTTAGAAGATTTTGTAGTTGTTGTAGATTACACAAACATGGCAAGTCCTTTTTAGGATCGACAACTTTGACAAAAGCCTTAAAAATAGAAGATGCAAATCGATGGAAGGCAATTGTTGAAGAGAAAATAGAATTTCTAAAAAAAAAAAAACGTAATGTTGTTAAGGTTATCGAAGGATTGCAAAGCTATTGGGTTGGGTTTTTCAAACCAAAAAAATGCTTAAGGGGAAGTTGTACATCACAAAGCATGGCTAATGGCCAAATGTTATGCATAAAAACATGGTGTTGATTTCAACAAAACTTTTGCTCTAGTGGTTAAACTCATTTCAATAAGAGTGTTGTTGGCTAATGCAGTTGCATAAGATTTGGAGGTGTTCCAAGTTGATTTCAAAATCACATTCTTGAATGCGAATTTCGAAAACGTTATCTTCCTGGAACAACCAAATGGACATATTGTTGCAAGTGAAGAAAAAATCATTTGCAAGTTCTAAAAGTCATTGTATGAACTAAGACAAAGTTCAAAAGCTTGGTACCAAAAACCATATAGTTTTTTTCTAAAAAACAAATTTAAAAGGTTGGAATGTGACCACAATGTTTATAGTAACACAGGTGAAGGTGTGATCATTGTTGTCTATGTCACTATGAGAAAATCATGTTTGTTGCAACTTGTCTATTTAGTTGTAATCTAGTTCTATCGAACACTTTTTAGTTACATCAAATGAATTGCAACAAACACAATTTTCTCATATAGTGTGTTGATGATTTTTTCTTCTTCGCACATAAGAATTTTTCACTGGTTGAAAAACATATTGTGTGAAAAATTTTCTATGACAAATTTAGGGGAGGTTTAATAGTTCATTTTGGGCTTGTAAGTAACACGAGACAAAAGCCAAAAATCATCATGTTAAACCAATCCAACTACATTACAGGCATTCTGAAGAAATTTCAAATGGACACTTGCAATCCTATTACCACCCTTCTTAAAGTAAGAATTAAACTCTCCAAGAAATAGGGTGCTAGTTCAGAAAAGGAGGAATTCAATATGGCCAAAATTCCATATAGGAATGTTATTGGCAACTTGATGTATTGCACGGTGACCATGAGATTGGACATCGCTATAGTAGTGGGAGTTGTGGTTCAATTTTCAATAACCTTGGACTAGTGCATTGGCATGTTGTCAAGCGACTTTTCACATATTCATAGGGGATTCAAAGTCTTGTTTTGACTTGTCCTTATCTATTTTGATTTTGCTAGGCGACATACTGAGCACCATTGGAGCTGATAGGCAGAACTTGCGTCATCTTGACATATGAGCTTACCAGTCGTTACTTGCACTCATGTGTGGAAGTTGACAACCTTGTTAAATCTAGATTGGTGTGCACAAGAGTTTCATTCCCAGTTTTCAATTTGCCTTACTTGTCAATTCATTGCTACTCATTAAACAAAGTCATGCCAGAATAAAATCCTGAAAATCTTGTGAACAGTTT
>Ga0116227_10000287_pt1 | contig 93628 bp, 82 predicted proteins | sample S1TSphgellanicum_FD_89693 | JGI IMG/M metagenome (GOLD analysis project Ga0116227, IMG submission 89693) | Host-associated microbial communities from peat moss isolated from Minnesota, USA - S1T2_Fb - Sphagnum magellanicum MG | ecosystem: Host-associated > Plants > Peat moss > Unclassified... | reverse complement strand
GCCGTTGACCCGCTCGCCGTCGCCCATCCGGCAGTTCTTCTAAATAGGATATAATGCTCTTATTCATAAACCTAAATTAGTCACTCATCTTTTAGAATGCAACAGCCCTGCTCTCAAGAGGGGTCAGGGATGTGTCCTTTCTGCAAATGCTTTACTGAAGGACACACCCCTATGAAAGTTTCTGCTTTGGTCACGTCTGTGCGTCCCCTCTCAAGAGGGGAAACTTCTGTCACCCTAAACATTCCACCTCCCTGCCTTTCTAACTTTCCTACTAATAAACTACCTTTGCCCGTATGGCACTATTCACATCGCGCAAGCAAAAAAAAGACGTTAAGCTAACTTTTGAGGGCGAGATGCTTTTTGTAGAGATGGATGGCGGCAAGCCGCAGGCTTACCCGCTTACCTGGATGCCGCAATTAAAAAATGCTACCGCCGACGAGCAGGCCGACTGGAAGCTGACCGATAAAGGTATTCGCTGGGATAAACTGAATGTAGAAATTGCCCTGTCTTAATTAATCCCCGGATATGACGTTTGAAGAGTTTTTTAAAAAGAAAAAGATAGACCTGTCGCAGTTGCAAAGCAGCGAACCGGCCCTCTTTGCCGAATTTAAAAGTCACTACAACCAAATGGGCGAAAAAAGCTTCGACCATACCAAAAAATACTGGTTTAACCAGTTGCGCCGTCGTTTTGTGCCGCCGGTTGAGGTAAAAGCCGAAAAGGTGATCATTGAAAACCCAATTGCAGAACAAACCATCACCGAATCACTGACCGAACCTGCCGCACCATCAACCGGGTTTAAACCAAGATTTAAGGCAGCAACAGTAGCTAAGCCTACCGAAGAAAAGCCTGTTGAAGAACCCAAAGTTGAAGAGGCTAAAGCTGAACCAGCAGAAGCAACCAAACCAGCCGCGGGTTTTAAGCCACGCTTTAAAGCGGCCATGGTAAGCAAACCGGTGGAAGAAGCAACCACAGAGGAACCCAAAGCAGAAGAAGTTAAACCCGAAGAACCCGAACCGCCAAAACCCACCGTTGGTTTCAAGCCAAGATTTAAAGCATCGATGGTAAGTAAACCAGCCGAAACCACATCTGCTGAAGAAGCAAAAACCGAGGATTTAAAGTCTGAAGAGCCACCTGCTGAGGATGCGCCTAAACCGGTTGGTTTTAAACCAAGGTTTAACGCGGCCAAAATGAAGCCAAAGGACCCCGGGGAATAAAAAAGCAGATATAATGTAAAAGTTTCTCCTCTTAAAAGGGAAGCACAGGTTTCTACGCTTTAGTAACCCCGTTATAACGGGGTTATTCCCAATAAGCAGAGCTGCACTACCACTTGCGGTTTGCGTCGTACCTCAATGACAAAAAGGGGAGACTAAAATATTGCTTCAGCAATTCGTTTTGTCGGTCCGGCGTTACTCATGGTATAAAAATGCAGTACTGGCACGCCGAATTTTATCAATTCTTTGCACTGATTAATGGTCCACTCAATACCCACATCTTTCACTTCCTTTTCGTTTTTGCAGCTGCCTACAGCTTCCACCAAATCTTCGGGCATATCTATGTGGAAGGTTTTAGCCAGCCCAATCAATTGCTTGGTATTGGCCAGCGGCTTTAATCCTGGTATGATTGGGACATTGATGCCATTGGCGCGACAGTTATTTACAAAGTCGAAATACTTTTGATTATCGAAAAACATTTGGGTAACGATGAAACGCGCGCCCATATCTACCTTTTGTTTCAGGTATTTAAAATCGGTTTTCATATTTGGCGCTTCAAAGTGCTTTTCGGGATAACCGGCAATACCGATACAAAAATCCGTTTTCAGGTTATCCTCGGCATGCTCGTGCAGGTAAATGCCGTTGTTCATATCCACTACCTGCTGCAACAAATCGGTGGCGTAATTATGTCCGTTTGGTGTAGGGATGAAAGACGCATCACCACGGCGCGCATCGCCACGCAGTACCAGCACGTTCTCGATCCCTAAAAATTGCAGATCGAACAAACCGTTCTCGGTCTCATCCTTGGTAAAACCACCACATAGCAGATGCGGAACGGTATCTACCTTATACTTATTCATAATAGCCGCGCAAATGGCAATAGTGCCGGGGCGTTTACGGTAGCTCAATTTCTCCAGCAGCCCGTTCTCGTGCTCTTTATAAATATAATCCTCGCGCAACGATGTTACATCTATAAAAGGCGGCTTAAACTCCATCAGCGGATCAATAGCATCATAAATACCCTGGATGCTTTGGCCTTTTAGGGGTGGGATTAGTTCGAAAGAAAAAAGTGTTTTGCCGTTGGCGTTAGCTATGTGTTCGGTAATTTTCATATACAGCCCCCTAACCCCCTAAAGGGGGAACAGGAATTTACATTGTGTTTAATTTAGTCTTCAAATATAATCAACTCTATCGCTTCTACTCCCCCTTTAGGGGGCTGGGGGCTTAGTAGTTAAGATTAGGTCCCAGCCATCTCTCAACATCCTCAATCGGCATCTTTTTCCTTACCGCATAATCCTCCACCTGATCCTTACTTATCTTGCCCAAACCAAAGTAACGGGCTTGCGGGTGGGCGAAGTAGAACCCGCTTACTGATGCAGCCGGCGTCATGGCCAGGCTTTCGGTTAGGTGCATTTGGGCGTTGTCTTCCGCTTTTAGCAAGTCGAACAAAGTCGTTTTTTCGGTATGATCCGGACAGGCGGGGTAACCCGGTGCCGGGCGGATGCCTTGGTATTGTTCTTTAATCAGCTCTACCGTATCCAGGTGCTCGTCCTTACTGTAGCCCCAGTATTCTTTACGCACCAGCTCGTGCATTTTCTCGGCGAAAGCTTCCGCTAAACGGTCGGCTAATGCTTTGGCCATAATGCTGTTGTAATCATCATGGTCGGCCTCAAACTCGGCAACTAATTCATCACAACCGATACCTGTAGTTACAGCAAAACCACCGAAGTAATCAGGCACACCGCTTTCTTTCGGTGCGATGAAATCGGATAATGCGTAGTAAGGCTCACCTTTTACTTTCTCGCCCTGCTGGCGCAGCGTGTAGATGGTCGATAATACTTCGCTGCGGTTTTCGTCAGTGTACAATTCAATATCGTCGCCCACGGCATTGGCCGGCCAAAAACCGATAACGCCATTTGCTTTCAGCAGTTTGTTTTTAACGATCCTGTCCAACAATACCTGGGCATCGTCAAACAGTTTTTTGGCTTCATCGCCTACGTACTGATCGTTAAAGATTTTAGGGTAACTACCCCTTAACTCCCAGGTATGGAAGAAAGGTGTCCAATCAATGTAAGGGACTAATTCTTCCAGCGGATATTCCTCAATAACCTTGGTACCGGTGAACGATGGTTTTTGCGCCACGTCACCATCCAGGCTGATCTGGAATTTTTCGGCACGAGCCTGCACCAAAGTCATAAAGCGCTTATCCGATTTTTTGTTCAGATGCGCTTCGCGGGCTTTGGCGTATTCGTCTTTAATGCCCTGAATATAAGCAGGACTTGTTTCCCGGTTCATTAAACTGCTGCAAACCGTTACGCTGCGCGATGCATCTAACACGTGGATAGCCGCGCCCGAATAGTTAGGCGCTACTTTGACCGCCGCGTGGATGCGTGACGTAGTTGCCCCGCCAATAATCAGTGGGATGGTAAAACCTTCGCGCTCCATCTCTTTGGCAAAGTGCACCATCTCATCTAACGATGGGGTGATCAACCCACTCAGACCAATAATATCTACCTGCTGTTTCTTAGCTTCTTCAATAATTTTTTGTGCCGGCACCATCACCCCAAGGTCAATCACCTCGAAGTTGTTACAGGCCAGTACCACGCCTACAATGTTCTTGCCGATATCGTGTACATCGCCCTTTACGGTAGCCATTAATACCTTGCCTGCATTGGCCCTGCTGCCCGACGAATCCTCACCGGCATCTATCACCCGTTGCTTTTCAAGCTCTATAAAAGGCAGCAAATAAGCCACGGCCTTTTTCATAACCCGGGCTGATTTTACTACTTGTGGCAGAAACATCTTACCCGCACCGAACAGATCACCTACGATGTTCATCCCGTCCATCAGCGGGCCTTCAATTACCTCCAGTGGCTTGCTGTAGGCTTGCCTGGCTTCTTCTACGTCATCATCCAGGTACTCGATGATGCCCTTTACCAGCGCGTGCGAAAGTCGCTCCTGCACCGTCCCTTTGCGCCATTCTTCATCGCGGACGATTTCTTTACCTGCCCCACCTTTAATGGTATCGGCAAAAGTCACCAGGCGTTCGGTAGCATCATCGCGGCGGTTCAGTAAAACGTCTTCAACCAGTTCCAGCAGGTCTTTAGGGATTTCCTGGTAAACTTCCAGCATCCCGGCGTTTACAATACCCATATCCATGCCGGCCTTAATGGCGTGGTATAAAAATGCCGAGTGCATAGCCTCGCGCACCCGGTTATTACCGCGGAACGAGAACGAAATATTACTTACCCCACCGCTTACTTTGGCATGCGGCAGATTTTCTTTTATCCATTTGGTAGCCTTGATAAAATCAACGGCGTAGTTATTATGTTCTTCCAAACCGGTAGCCACGGTTAAAATGTTCGGGTCGAAGATGATATCCTGCGGCGGGAAACCTACCTCATCAACCAAAATATCGTAGCTGCGTTTACAAATCTCAATCCGGCGCTCGTAGCTATCGGCCTGGCCTTGCTCGTCAAAAGCCATTACCACTGTAGCGGCGCCATAACTTAAAATTTTACGGGCGTATTGTTTAAACAGGTCTTCACCCTCTTTCAACGAGATGGAGTTAACGATGCCTTTCCCCTGCAAACATTTTAAACCAGCTTCAATCACCGTCCATTTAGATGAATCGACCATGATGGGCAGCTTGGCAATATCCGGTTCAGATGCCAGCAGGTTCAGGAATTTCACCATCGCCGCTTCCGAATCGATCATCCCCTCGTCCATGTTCACGTCTATCACCTGGGCGCCGCCTTCTACCTGCTGGCGGGCAACAGTTAAAGCTGCCTCGTAATCTTCGGCCAAAATCAGCTTACTAAACTTTGGCGACCCGGTGATATTGGTCCGCTCGCCCACGTTTACAAAGTTAGTTTCGGGGGTAACGGTAACTGCTTCCAGACCGCTCAGGCGCATGTATGGTTCAATTTCGGGGCGCTTACGCGGATTTACTTTCGCAGCTTTTTCGGCAATGGCGCGGATATGGTCGGGCGTGGTGCCGCAGCAACCGCCAACAATATTCACCATCCCGTTCAGCATAAAATCCTCTACCAAATGCGCGGTTTCGTGCGGTACCTCATCATACTGACCAAACTCGTTAGGCAGGCCGGCATTGGGGTAAGCTGATACGTACACATTGGCTTTATTGGCCAATTCCTCTAAGTGTGGGCGCATTTCTTTGGCACCCAATGCACAGTTTAATCCTACCGATAGCAGGTTGGCATGCATTACCGAATCCCAAAATGCTTCTACCGTTTGGCCGGACAGGGTACGTCCCGATGCATCGGTAATCGTTCCCGAAATCATCAGCGGCAAGCCTTTGTAACCGGGGTTTTGGTGTTTCAGTTCTTCCTCGTAACGTTTGGCGGCAAACAAGGCAGCCTTGGCGTTAAGCGTATCAAAAATAGTTTCTATCAGCAACACGTCCGATCCGCCGTCAACCAGTCCGCGAATTTGGGTGTAATATGCCTCGGCTAAAATGTCGAAGTTAACAGCACGATATCCCGGATCATTTACATCAGGCGATAAAGAGGCCGTCCGGTTAGTTGGACCGACAGCACCGGCTACAAAGCGTGGCTTTTCGGGCGTTAGTTTATTGTATTCGTCCACCACCTCGCGGGCCAGGCGGGCACCTTCGTAACTCATTTCGTAAGCCAGGTCTTCCATGTGATAATCGGCCAGCGATATCACCTGCGTGCTGAAGGTATTGGTTTCTATGATATCCGCACCCGCATCAAGGTATTCTTTATGGATGGCTTTGATCACATCCGGGCGCGTCAAATTCAGCAGGTCATTATTACCTTTCAAATCTGATTGATGATCGCGGAAACGTTCCCCGCGGAAATCTTCCTCCGTCAGGTCGTACCGCTGAATCATGGTACCCATTGCCCCATCAATAACCAGGATGCGTTTCTCTAATTCTTTTCTAATGTCCATGTTTGCAAGTAGTAAGTCTCAAGTACAGAGTCTCAAGTACAAAAAATCGAAAGCAAATGACTTACGACTTTAGACTTAAAACTTCGGACTCAAAAACGGCTTATCTCGAAAAGTCGGGTTGTATGTTGACCTTCGCTTATCTTTCCCAGGGGCCAAATGGCCTCTGAGTAGAATGTAGCACCTTGTAAGCACAGGTTGCTAAGACATCGCAGGGTCTAATCCCTCCGTCTTTCTCCATAAGCACCGCAAAGTTGCACAATAGGGCTGTAAATTGCAAATGGAATTAGCAGAGGTGAAGTCAGGAAGACGGGGAGACCGCAAGTCTGGAAGATATTGTGACTGAGGTGTAACAAACATCCGTATTTAAGCGACTAATAATTATGAAAACAACCATCAAAACCCTGCCACTGATAGCCTGCATTGTTTGCTTAACCGTGTTGGCAGCTTCGGCACAGAAAAAGACGACTACTAAGCCAGCGACCAAACCAGCCGTAAGATATATCCCCGAAGCCTATAACCCCGCCGGGCACGAGCTTTATAAAACCATTGTTAAGCTGGACAGCCTGTATTTTGATACCTACAATCACGCTAAACCGGCGCTGATGGATTCGCTTACCGCGGATGATCTGGAGTTTTATCACGATCGCGGTGGGGTGACCACCTCAAAAACCGAGTATTTATCCTCCATCCAAAAAAATATTTTTGGCAAAGTAACCCGCACGCTTACACCCGGCAGTATAGAGGTATACGAAATCCCCGGCTACGGCGCGGTGGAGTTTGGCTATCACAGCTTCCATAACATTGCCGAACCCGGCGAAAGCCACCCCAGCAAGTTTGTAATTATGTGGCGATTGAAAGACAAGCGCTGGCAGATTACAAGGGTGGTGAGTTTGCATTGATATTGTAGAGGCGCGATACTTCGCGCCTACAGAGTTTATTGATGAAATACACTCGTCTTACTTTTTTTCTTGATAAAAAAAGCAACAAAAAAATCAAGACAGCAAAATGCTTCCTTTGTCGCACATGCCCTTACCCTGCAAATCAGGCAGAACCACAGGGCGGTACCTTCGGGCGCAGCTTCGCACCCACAAGCCCGCGCTTCAGCCCGAAGCTAATGCCCTACCCGCCGCACCCGGCCACCATGTTCTGCCTGATTTCGCCCGGAAGCCGTTTGCTGTCGCCTGAAGCATGACGCCGCAGCATAGTGACCCAATGACAGCGTAGCAATGACTTAATGACGGCGCAGCCCAATAACAGCCAAATGAATAAAACATTTACCCCCATCCCGGTATTATACTGTACCAATTGTATATACCCCTATGTCGGAATTATCTGATAGAATTAAACTGTTTGACGAAGGCATGCTGCCCGATATGCTGCGCCTGAAGTACGAGGCCATGACCGAAAACGCCTTCCGGTATTACCGGGGCACCTGCCGGTTGTTTTATGATGATCTGTCGAAGGTAAAGCACTTTCCAAAGTCGCCACCGGCATGGATTTGCGGGGACCTGCACCTGGAGAATTTCGGGAGTTATCGGGGCAGTAATAACCTGGTGTATTTTGATCTGAATGATTTTGACGAAGCTGCTTTAGCTCCCGCTGCCTGGGAGTTGGTACGCATGCTGGCCAGTGTTTTCATCGCCTTTGACGGATTAAAGTTTGAAGAGGAAAAGGCCTTAAAAATGGGGCAGTTGTTCTTAAAAACCTATGCCGATACTTTAGCCAAAGGCAAAGCCACCAGCATTGAGCCGCGCACGGCCAAAGGTATTATCTGCAATTTTTTAAAGGAGGCCGGGCATTCCGACCAGAAGGATATCCTGGAAAAGCGCACCGTAAAAAAAGAAAAAGAATACGTGCTTTCGCTGGCAGATGAGCGCCATTTTAAAATGGACAAGCCACTAAGAAAAGCCTTAAACGAACACATTACCGAATGGGTAAAAAACAGCAGCGACGGCCCCTATAATTATAAAGTAAAAAGCACCGTATTCCGCCTGGCCGGGACGGGGAGCGTTGGGGTGAAACGCTATTTGTTTTTGTTGAAAAGTACCAACACCAAAAACAAATACCTGCTGTTGGATATGAAGCAAGCCCGCCCATCGGCCCCGCAAATGTATTTAACGCGAACCAGGCAACCCGCCTGGGATAACGAAGCCACGCGTGTAATCACCGTTCAGCAACGGATGCAGTATGTGCCGCCATCGCTATTAAGCACTACCGTATTTGATGATGAGCCTTTTATTATACAGGAACTGCAACCCGTAAAAGACAGTATAAAGTTTAAGCAACTAAGCGATTACCGCGACATGTACCAGGTGATAGACGATATGGCCACCCTCACCGCATCCGCCCAACTGCGCAGCGGCGGCATACAAGGCTCGGCCAATATTGATGCACTGATGGCTTTCGGCGCCAACCCCGATTGGCAGCAACCGCTATTAACCTACGCTATAGCTTATGCCGAAAAAGTAAAGGGTGATTACCGCTGCTTTGTGAGGGATTTTAAGAATGGGGTGTTTGAGTAGGATTCGCTGTCTCTAATGCAGTCGCCAGGCTCAAGCCGGGTGACCGTTATTGCCCGGCCTCTGGCCGTTGTGACAATCAATATGCATTACGGCGGCCGGAGGCCGGGTTATAGTCCTCACTCGGCTGGAGCCGAGCGAGTGCAGGAGAAATTTTGGCTGTAGAGGCGCGAAGTATCGCGCCTCCTGCTTCGTGTCCCTGTAGATTGAGAGACACAAAGTATGGTGTCTCTACGTCAGATAACCGCCGATATCAAATACGCTTTCCCGTTCATCACAAACTCATCGCCCGCCTTACATCCCTGCATTTTAGCGCCGATGGGGGCCGCTGCCGAGATGGCAAAAAAGCTTTCACCGGCCACCGTTAAAACCCCGGCGCTGATGGCGATATAGAAATTGCCATTATTGGTTTTCACTACACTGCCTTCTTCCACTTTGGTTGATTTGCCGGCGGTACTGATGCGGTTAATGGCAATTAACAGTTTGTTGGCTTCGGTTAGTTGGGCCATGCCGCGGTCTTTTTCCTGCTGCAGCATTTCGCGACCGGTTTCATATTTATCGCCGGCGCTGCTTTTGGTATCCTGTGCGGCGCTTTGCTCGGCCGATATGATGGCCTGCTGGGCGTTATCCATACGGGTTTTTACAAAATCCACGCAAAGCTGGTGCAGTTGTTTTTTTAGCTCATTCATTTTGAAGGGGCAAAGATGAGAAAAATCTTCGTACCGGATCCGGTTCTCCGAATGCTTAGACCTGATGGTCGGGATGCGTACTGCCCGAGTTGGGTGTCAGGATTTTGCTGAGATTATAGAGCATGCCGTGATGCAGCTGGCTGCCCTTGATCAACCCTTTATCAAACAATGCCGTTAAAACCGATACCGTTTGCTGCTTTACTTCGGCCTCGTTCAAACCGGTATCATAACGCATTAATTCAGCGCTTACATCATCAGCTGTACCGGCGCCCAACTCGGCTAAGGCAAACACAATTTTATCCTGCCAGCTATCAGCAGCATGGTAAGCAGCCGGAATATGCAGGGGTTTGTAAGCTTGGTTAAAGGCGTCGTCGGTAATCATGATCTTACAACATCATCAAACCTAATTTTGTTTACTGCTACTTCATACTGCCAATTGCCTACTGCCCACTGCTAACTGCAGCCCTCCGGTAATATCCCATCGTTAACCTGATCATCCGGTTATAGGTGCGCATGCCTTGCGGCTGATTATTAGCTTTTAAAAATTTATCGAAAAAGATACTGCTCATCATTTCGGCAGGGCCCTGGTATTTGGTCCAGTAGGCGCTGTCGGTTTTAAAATCCTGTATAACTAAAGGTGATATTTTTAACCGGAGGGCATGATGCGCGGCAGTATCGCGGCGGCGCAGGTAACGCATAAATTCTTCAACCCCGGCGTAATAGGCCGAGTAGCGCAGCAACCGGTCGGGCGATTTAATCCCTGCGGCATAGCCTGCAAAATTGGCTTCATCCTCGCGGGCCCAGCCGGTTTGGTGCCCCATTTCGTGGCAGGCCACAAAAGGCCGATCGACGATGGGCATCTGGTAATTGATCTGCGCTTCGGCAGTAAAAGGATTATAATAGCCCGATGTACCCACATAATTCAACAAAAAGCTGTACATGGATGGTTTGATGCGGTTAAACACCGGCTTAAACTTGGGCGATGTTGTGCCTAATGCATTCACGGCGGCAAGGGCGTGGGTATAAATGTCGCTATTGGTTTGATGCAAATCGGCGGTGTCGAGTCGACTGCGCAGGTTATTGGCACTGTCGATGATCAGGTTGGCTACTTTGGCTACATCTTTTATAGTATAAGTTGTATCGTTCAAATTCAGCAATTGGGCGGCAGGCGGGCGATAGTAATTTAATCCCCACAAAACGTAAAACCATAGCCAGGCAATTTCCAGGCAAATGAAAAATCGCAGTATCAACTTACCGCTTTTGGCAAATTGCTTTTTAAAGATCAGTTTAAACCATTTATAAATCCCGATGAGGAACAGCGCCACAACTACGGTATAAAAAATATCGCCAACGCTGAAGGGTAGAAAATTAACCACCGGGCGAATGATGTAGCAGATGAAACGATATAGATGATCGGAATACCATTGCTCTACCGCGTCTGGATACTGCATGGCCCGGTTCACCAAAAATATCGACAGCAGCAGGCTGCAGAAAATAATCAGTTGTTTTTTAAATGATGGGATACCGGGCTTCATGTTTGGGTAAAGATATAAAAATGCTGAGTTTTAAAATCCGGCGGCGTGTAAGGGCATGATGTTATTAATGCCAGATTTCCACCGCCTTACTTTTTTCTTGAAAAAAAAGCAACAAAAATTCAAGACAGCAAAATGCTTCCTTTGCCGGACATTGCCCTTGCCCTGCAAATCAGTCAGAACCACAGGGCGGTACCTTCGGACCAGGCTTCGCACCCACCGCCTTCGCTTCGGCCCGAAGCTAAGGCCCTACCCATCACACAGGCTACCTTGTTCTGCCTGATTTCATCCGGAAGCGGTTTGCTGTCGCCGGAAAAGCATAGCTTCCAACCAAATATGTCATGTGTAACGTAGTCGACGGCTCGGTACAATAAGGCCCCACCACGCTTCAATTAAGCTACCCTTAATATAGCCCGTCTGTACGTTATTGCTTCTTACATCGGTATTAACCGGTTACTCGGCCGCCCGTGCCAAATGCTCAATGTGGGTTGATGGGTTTGCCATTCCGGCGCATCTTAGTATCAGCAAATAAAAGCTTAAACCTTATCACATAAATAATCCCTAAATTCAGCACCTTATGCGCAAACTAACCTTAGCCTGTATTACTTTTTTATTGACCCTAAATGTTGCAGACGCTCAAACTACGTCTCCCGCAAAATATATTACCCGGCTAAAAGCCCTGGTCGATTCTATACGTAAAACGCGCCCTGTTACTCTTTACCTCCCTACCTTCGGCAATAGATTTGTTTTCCCCGGGAAAATAAGCTCCAACCCCCGTGGGCCAATGATAATAGAAGATATTTTAAGCACTCAGGATAATTTTTTATATATGGCGGCAAACTTTGCCAAAATGGCCGACCCACATTTTATGGATTCGTTAAAAAAAATGAAAACGGCTTATAGTAATATGTCTGTGGGGCCAACCAGTAAAATAGTATTAGGCGTTAAGCTTGAAGCTCAACTGACCAATTACCGGGGCGGTAGCGTTAAAGCATTCGGCAAAGATTATGCGCGCTATACCATTAACAACGGTACCGAAGCGCAGGCCATAGCCATGGGCATTACCCCCGCCAATGTTAACGAATACAAATACCATGTGGTGCTGAACGACAGTACAGAAGTTGTACCCTGGACTACCCCCAAACTGGAAAAGCAATATGGCGCCACCGCCCCGTATGGTGCGTTGGGCAAATACAAATATCCCGGCAAGCAAGTATTGATTGAGGTGATAAACCAAAAAGATTACAGCATACGCGATGGCCTGTTATTTGATTGGCGGCCCGAGCAAGCACCCGTAATTACCTCTTTTTCGGCCCGGGCCTATAGCAACTTGTTTAGCCTTAACGATAACAATCGCGGTTATTCAAAACATATCGATGCAAAAACCAACCTGCCCACCGATCTAAAATTTCCCGCTAAAAGCATAGATGAAATGACTTTTAGATTTGCAGAACACGAAGGCAAAACCTACCAGTTTTTTGTGACTAACGCAGGCGAAAAAAAGCAGACATACTTTTACCAGGCCGTTAAAGGCGATGAATTTATATTGCGGGGTATTACCATTTTTAATAAACCCGGCAAGTATCAAATTGTGGTGGCGGCAAGCACCGGGCAAACTATTTATAAAACCGTTATCCCATTCGAGGTAACAAAGGCGCTGCCCGGTTCTATAGAGACCAAACACTACTGGGATTATGCAGACCAGAATGACCTGACCGATTTTGGCGATGCCGGTACTTACGCCGTCATTATCCTGGTTGTTGTCGGCATTGGGTTTGGGATTTATTATTTGGATAATCAAAACAAACTGCGCAAAGCAGAGCAGGCCCGGGCAATGGCGGCTATGCAGTTAAAATCGGTACGCTCGCAATTGAACCCGCATTTTATGTTCAACGCGCTTACGTCTATTCAAAACCTGATGAACCAGCACGATACTGAAGGGGCCAATCATTACCTCAGCAAATTTGCCGGGCTTACCCGCCAGGTATTAAAAACCAGCGGACAGGAACTCATTAGTCTTAACGATGAGCTGCAAATTATTACCGACTATTTAGAAATGGAACAACTGCGCTTCGGTTTTAAATATAGCATTGAGGTTGACTCTAAAATAAACAAACCCAATACCGAGATCCCTGCCATGCTGTTGCAACCCTTTATTGAAAATGCGGCCAAGCACGGTGTAAGCGCACTACAAAGTAACGGCGAAATTAAGGTGAGCATTGTAAAAGACGGCAGTAATCTCATTTTCACCATTCAGGATAACGGTCCGGGTTTTGGCGGTGCGGCCAATCCTGATGGCGGTCACGGTTTAAAACTGAGCCGGGAACGGATCTTGCTATTGAACCAGTTGTATAAAGACCAGCCCATTGCTTTGCAGGTGAATATTAAAGACCCCGGCGCAAAAATTGTGATTACATTAACAGATTGGGTTTGATATCCCTATTTTTAAACGGATGGAAATTACCTGCGTAATTATAGACGACGAACCCAATAACATCAGTAACCTGCAAGCTATCCTGCGCGATCATTGCCCGGGCGTTATGGTTTTGGCTACCGCGCAGAATGCAGATGAAGGTGTGTCGGCCATTCGGATGCATCAACCGGGGTTGGTGTTTCTGGATATCCAGATGCCGGGCAAATCTGGATTCGAGGTATTGAAAGAGTTCCCCGCTCCTGCGTTCGAGGTGGTGTTTATCACCGCTTACGATCAGTATGGCATCCGGGCCATCAAATTTTCGGCGTTAGATTACCTGCTGAAACCCATCAACATTCCCGAACTGAAACAAGCCATAGCAAAAGCTCGCGAACGCCTTGCCGCTAAAGACAAAGACCGCAAATTGGAAAACCTGTTGGCCTACATGCAGCGGGGACAGAAAGAATCGCCCAAAATTGCCCTGCCTACGCTCAGCGAAATCAGGTACATTAAAATTGATGAGATCATCCGTTGCGAGGCGTCAGACAATTACACCACTTTTTATACCGCTGGCGAGCAACTGTTAGTCTGTAAAACGCTGAAGGAGTTTGCCGAACTGTTACAACCGCACGGGTTTGTGCGTACACATCAATCGCATCTCATCAATATCAATTTTGTAAAAAGCCTACTGAAGGAAGACGGCGGTGCCTTGGTGATGAAAGATCAAACTAAAGTGCCCATCTCCAGGCAAAATAAGGACGTGGTGAAGGATGCCCTGAAACAGTTGTTATAATTATTGCTCTTGATTTTGCAGGATAGCCATATAATCTGCCCGGCTAATCATTTCGGCGCCCAGGCTTTCCAGGTGCGGGGTGTGCAACTGGCAATCTATTAAATTGTACTGGCCGGTTTGGCTGAGCGTAATCAGCGCTGTTTTTGATGCATTGCTTATCCGGCTAAACATACTTTCGCCACAAAATACTTTTCCCAACGGGATGCCGTACAGCCCGCCAACCAGTTGGCCATTTTGCCAAACCTCAACCGAATGCGCCCGGCCCAACTTGTGCAGCGCTATGTAAGCATTAATCATATCTTCTACAATCCAGGTACCGTCCTGATCTTTGCGAAAGGATTCAGAACAGGCGCGAATCACATCGGCAAAACAGGTGTTGAAGGTGACGGTAAATTGCCCGTCGCGCAATACTTTGCGCATAGATTTGGAGATCTTCAACTTTTCGGGAAACAGCACAAAGCGCTCGTGCGGCGAATACCAAAGGATAGGCGTATCATCGCTATACCAGGGGAAGATGCCTTGCTGATAAGCCAATAATAACCGGCCGGGCTGCAAATCGCCGCCCACGGCCAGCAGGCCATCCTCTTCGGCCAGTTCGGGGTCGGGAAATATAAAGCGCTTATTCAGCCTGAAAATCATCGGAGACAAAATTAGTTGAAATAATTAATCGATTTGCGTTAATAGTGCCTTATCGCGCGGGAACGCTATTCTACCGCCTTTCCCGACTTCCGGATTCCCCGTCTTTCCGACTTTTCCCTTATCTTCAACTAAATTTCTGAAAATTTTTTTCGCCATGGTGCAACACCCAGAAAAACGCTGTGTCATTTAACATGAAATCTGATTCACAAACTTGGAAGCGGTATACATAGACAAACATTATCAGTTGGTTGCAGAGTGTAAACAGGGCAGTAAAAAGGCCTGTTACGATCTGTATAAACACTACTCTAAGGCGATGTTAAACGTGGCCTTCAGGATTGTGGGCAATATGGACGAAGCCGAGGATGTGTTGCAGGAAGCTTTTTTAGATGCCTTTAACCGCATTAAAGACTTCCGCCAGGAAACAACCTTCGGGCTGTGGTTAAAGCAGATCGTTGTCCACCGGTCTATCAACCTGCTGCGCAAACGCAAAATGGAGTGGGCTGATTTGGAAGACGGCGAACTGGAAAATATCCCCGACGATGAACCGGAGGATAACTCGGAAATGCTTTACAAGGTTGAACGTGTAAAAGCAGCCATGAAAGAGTTGCCCGAGGGCTACCGGGTAGTGTTATCGTTATACCTGCTGGAAGGGTACGATCATGAAGAGATCGGTCAGATTTTAAACATTAGTGAAAATACATCCCGCACCCAGTTTTTGCGGGCCAAGAGAAAATTAAGTGAAATATTAAAAGTGAAAGGATTAGTGGCATGAGTAAGAGATTAGAAGATTTTATCAGGAACAATAAAGAAGATTTTGACGATTTAGAACCACGCATGGAACTGTGGGGAAACATCGTAGCAAAACTGCAGGAGCAGGAAAAACAAGAAAAAGTGGTGGCTATGCCTGCCAAACGCGAGGCTAAAACCTTCTCGTTAGGCTTTGTACTGCGGGTGGCTGCCATGGTGATAATGGTGATGGGGATCAGCTTTGTGTTCTACATCAAAACACAATCAAATAAAGTTGATTATGCCGCCATTAACCCCGAATACGCTAAACAGCGCGTGCAATATGCATCGCTGGTTGAAAGTAAGCGTACCGAACTGAAATCCCTTACCAAAACTAACCCGGTGCTTTACCAGGAATTTAGCACTGAGATAGCCAAGATGGATTCTACCTATAAAAAACTAAACAAAGATTTAGCTACCAGCCCCAACCAGGAGCGTGTTTTACGTGCAATGATCCGGAACTTGCAATTACAAACCGAGGTACTGAACCAGCAACTAAATGTAATTGAACAATTTAACGAGCTTAACAAACCAAAAAATGAAACAAAAAGTATATAACATTGCCGCGATGGCATGCTTATGCCTTATCGCACTGGGTGGTAACAGTTTTGCACAGCAAAGCACTGCCAGTTCTTCTTCAACATCATCAACTAACGGTACACTGGCTGTACCGCCAACCCCACCGGCAACTGTAGGCGCGGTGAGCATAAACGGACTGAACTCTATATCGGGTTATACGGCTTATACTCCGCCTGCTCAAAGTGTTTATTCGTTTCAAAACGGCACATTATCGCCAATAGCATCAGTAAACGGTGTTTATTATGTAGATGCTTTGGGTGGCAGCCAGGATAGCACCTATCTAAAAAAGATGAAAAAACTGCAGGACCAAATGCGCGACCTGCAAAAAGAAATGAACGATACCCGTTTAGAAGAAAACAAAAAACGCGTAGCCGAAATACAAAAACGCAACGCCGAGCGCCAGGCCGAACAGCAAAAGAAATATGCTGAGGCTTTTGCCCTTAACGATAAAAAGTTTAGTGAAAAGTTCACCGCTGTTGGTGTGCGTCTTAGAAACAACGATGCCGATCTGGATAAAAAAGTACAGGCAGGTGATATCAAACTAAAAACCAAAAGCTACAGCAAAGCTTACCCGGTTGATGCGAACGACAAATTGAGCATCGATAACAAGTTTGGTAAGATCACCGTAAACGCCTGGAACAAAAACGAGGTTAAGGTTGATGTGGAAATTAAAGCCTACGGCGATGACGACGATAAAGCAACCGAATTGCTGAACATGGTAAGCATTAACGATAGCAAAAACGGCGATGGCGTAAGCTTTACCACTAAAATTGACGAAGGTAATAATCACAACAGCTGGTGGGGTACCATGACCAACAACGGTAAAACCAGCGTACGCAAAACGGTGATCAACTACACGGTTTACATGCCATCTAAAAACGCGCTTACCATTGCTAACAGCTACGGCGCAGTAGTACTGCCTGATATGAGCGGCAGAATAGTCCTTAAAAATCAGTTCGGTAACGTATCGGCCAAATCACTTACCAATACCGGCAACGATATTACCGTTAAGTATGGCGATGCCAATATTGAAAGCCTTACCGGCAGCGATTTAAATATGCAGTTTGGCACGCTTACCCTGCAATCGGCCGATAGGTTGAACGCTGACTTGCAATACACCCCTGCTAAATTTGGTAAGCTGAGCAATTCGGCCACCATTAACGCCCGCTTTGGCGAAGGTGTACAGATTGGTACGCTGGACAGGAGTTTGAAAACTCTGCAAATCACCTCATCATACGCCCCGGTAAAGTTGATGACGCTGGGCGATGCCGACTTTAACGTAACTACCAGCTATGGCGGCTTTACTTACGATAACAATAATGTTAAAGTAACCAGCAAAAGCCCAAGCGATGAAGAGCGTAACTACAGCATGACCAAAACTTACAAAGGCCAGACTGGTAAAGGCAACAGCGATAAGGTAATCACCATCAAATCGAGCTTCAGCAGCGTAAAATTCGACCAATAATTGAGTAACAAATATATTTTGAACAACAAAGGGCCGCGAGGGCCTTTTGTTGTTTATACACCTTTTGTCATTTCGACGGAACAAGGGGCGAGGCTGTGCGGTGGAGTGGCAGAGAAATCTTATACGATTTGCAAAGTCGCATAAAATGCAGTGTAGCGTCCTTCCGTTGGACTATATGATAAGAACTTTTAATTGTTTGCCGGGATTTATAATTATGGATTGCGCTCCAGTTTTCTATAAACCTCTGTATACACCACACCTGGCTGGTAAGAAAAGCTGACCGATAATACCTTTTTTTCCTGGCTAAACTGATAATCGATTTTAAAGCCTTTGCTAATTAATTCTTCTGCTTTATCAGCCTCTCTGCATGAGTGATCGTTATCAATAATATAATAGCCGCTTCCCTTAATTATCGATCCGGTCATTTGGACACGGATAATGGAAAAAGTACCATCAGCATTATAAATCTTGATATAGCCCGGCGGGTAATCCTGCAGTGCCTGGCCGTTAGTGGTTACCTTATACAATTCCCAAATGCCTACAAATGGCGCATTAGCTTGCGCGTTTTGCGTAAGGGATGTTTTTTCGCTGTTTTTGGATGATTGAGCGAAGGTAGCATTCGCCATAAAATGAAAGCATAGAAATAGGGCGATCAATTTTAAGTTTGTTTTCATTGGTTTTCGGTTTTATTGGTTCCCTCAAATATATATAACCGAATTCTGTTTTTACTGGCAATACGGGATTATAAATCCGGATTAACTAAATAACGTTAACTTTATTATTTTTGATAAAACCAATTTCAAAGCCCGATGAAGTTAAAGCTGCTGATCTCTTTCCTGTTTATCTCTGCTATGGCCATGGCCCAGCAAAGTGCCGATACTGCCAACAAAACCAAACCGGCAGCTAAACCTAAAGAAGATTTTAAAGATGACTGGGCCGATTTGCGCCATTATGCGGCCGAAAATAAAGCCTTGCCGCCGCCAGCAGCAGGCGAGAAACGCGTGGTGTTTTTAGGCAGTTCGATATTTGAGTTTTGGAAAACCAAGGTGCCTGATTTTTTTAAAGGACGCCCTTATTTGGACAGGGGCATCAGCGGGCAAATCTCGCCGCAGTTGCTGATCCGCTTTCGTCAGGATGTAATTGATTTGCACCCGGCTGCGGTAGTTATTTTGGCAGGCAGTAACGATATTGCCGGGACTACGGGACACATTACCAACGAGGTGATCATGAACAACATTGAATCGATGACGGAACTGGCCGAGGCTAACCATATCAAGGTGATTTTATGCGCTTACCTGCCTGTGTTTGATTTTCCATGGCGTAAGGGATTGGAACCGGCAGATAAGATCATCTCGCTGAATAAAGAGATCATCGCTTACGCGAAAAAGAAAAACCTGGTCCTGCTTGATTATTTTAACCCGCTGAAAGATGAGCGCAACGGCCAACGCGCCGAGCTAACTACCGATGGCGTTCACCCCAACGTGGCTGGATATCAAATTATGGCCAAAGTAACCGAGGAAGCTATCGCGAAAGCGCTAAAATAAATCACCATGGCCAAACCTGAAAACCACGACCAGTACATCTCTTCCTTCCCCGAAGGTACAGCAGCTTTATTGCAGGAACTCCGCGAAACTATCCAATCCACCGTACCCGACGCGGTGGAAGTGATCAGCTACAGCATGCCTGCCTTTAAAGCCCGCGGTAAAATGCTGGCCTGGTTTGCCGGCTACGAACGGCATATCGGTTTTTATCCCGGAGCGGCCGGTCTGGCAGCTTTTTACAAAGAAATTTCGGTGTACAAAAACGGCAAAGGTTCGGTACAGTTTCCGTTAGATAAACCCTTACCTACAGATTTAATTAAAGCCTTATTGAATTTTAAGTTGCAGGAAATTGAGGGAAACCTGGTAAAGAAAAAAAAGTAGGTGTAACCAGTGTTTTTAACCGTAGAGGCGCACTACTTTGCGCCTCTCTCTACAAATGCAACAAACATGCATCCGTCCGATAAGACTTACGAAGTTTTAAAAACTTCGTAAGTCTGAAAATCCTTAGATATTAAACGAACTCGCAACCCTTTCCTTAATCCACCCGTCTTCACTTTATAGGCATCAACGCATATAAAAAACAATCCGTTAAACATTTTGTCCTAAGTATAGTCATACCTATTGACTAATCAGAAACATAAAACACGATGAGAGCACTTAATAAAATATGGGGGATAGCCCTTTTGGCATTTGTACTGATGCTGGCTGTGCCTCAAAAATCGAAAGCCCAATACTACGGCGACGATATAACTTTCCAAACTTTTTACGATGAACTATCGCCCTACGGCGTTTGGGTGAACGATCCCGATTACGGCGACGTATGGGTACCCGATGTTCCCGGCGATTTTAGACCATACGGTACCGATGGCCATTGGGTAGTTACCGCTTATGGTAACACCTGGGTATCAGACTTTGACTGGGGCTGGGCGCCGTTCCACTACGGTCGTTGGAGATTTGATAACTACTACGGCTGGGAATGGATCCCTGACTACCAATGGGGACCGGCCTGGGTTAACTGGCGCAGTGGCGGTGGTTACTACGGCTGGGCGCCTTTGGGTCCCGGTATTAGTTTAGATCTATCATTCGGCAGCGATTTTTATATCCCTTACAGCTATTGGAACTTTGCGCCATATGCCAATATCAATAGTCCGTTTATATCAAGATATTACGTACCACGTACCCGGATTACCCGCATCTACCGTAATAGCCGGATTATTAATTATACCTATGCTAATGGTGGGCAGCGTTATGTAACCGGTCCGCGTCCGCGCGATATTGAACGGTACACCCATAACAAGGTGACTATATACAATATCAACAATGCTACACGCCCGGGTACAACACGGGTAAATAACCGTACGGTTAATATCTACCGTCCGGCTATCCAGAAAGCGCCCGATGCACGTCCGTCACGTGTGGTTGATGCTACGGCTTACCGCAACGCCAATCCTGATCGTAAGATAGGTGCTGCTCCTGGTCGTGTTAACCGCGATAACGCATCGCACCTGGCAACTTTTGCCCGTACTGCACCTGCGGATAATAAAATAGTGCGCGAAAACCGCCCGACTAACGATAACCGGGGAACCAGAGGTAATGCTAACCCGGCTAATAATGGCAATAACGGCAACCGTACTAATGGTAACAGCGGTATCGTTCCGCCCAACACAGTGAATCCGGCTAACCCTAACGACAGGCGTAACCGCCCCAACGTACCACGTACCGACGGGCAGCCAACTCCTGTGAATCGTCCCGGCCAACCGGTACTAAATCAACAACAAAATCAACAGCAGCAAGGTCAGCCTGTTCAACAAAAAAATCCTGCCCAACAGCATCAGAACGATCAGCGTCGCGGCCGCCGTCAGGATGATCAGCAACAGAACCAGCAACGCCCGCCCGTAGGTCAGCAGAATGCAAACCCTGCCCAGCAGGCGCAACCTCAGCAGCAAAATGCAGTGCCGGTGCAGCAGGGCCAGCAAATGCAGCAAGCCGGGCAAAACGAAGTTCAACGCCAGCAACGTGAGCAGGCCAGGCAGCAAGCGCGTCAAGAGATGCAGCAAAGGTATCAGCAACAGCAACAACGCCGTCAGCAGGATGATCAGCAGCGTCAGCAACGCCCGCCTGCAGATCAGGCCGCGCAACAGCAGCAGGCTGCACAGCAAGCCGCCCAAACGCAACAGCAGCAACAGGCTGCACAGCAGGCCGCGCAACAACAACAGGCAGCGCAGCAGCAGCAAGTACGTCAGCAGCAGGAGCAACAGCGTCAACAACGCGATGCTGCTCGTCAACAACAAGGTCAGCCACAGCAGCAACAACAACGCCGTCAGCAGGATGATCAGCAACGTGGTCAGCGACCGCCCGTAGATCAGGCTGCACAGCAACAGCAAGCTGCCCAACGTGCGCAACAAGAGCAGGCAAGGCAACAGGCGGCTCAACAACAGCAAGCCCAACAGCAGCAGCAGGAACAAGCGCGCCAACAACAGGCAGCGCAGCAAAAACAACAGCAAGAAGCCGCACAGCGTCAGCAACAAGAACAAGCGCGTCAGCAGCAGGAGGCTCAGCAAAAACAACAACAGGAAGCACAGCAACGTTCGCAACAAGAAGCTGCCCAACGTGCGCAACAACAACAAGCAGCTCAACAACGCCAGCAACAGGAAGCCGCACAGCGTCAGCAACAACAGCAGCAGCAACAACAGCAACGTCAGCAGGAGCAATCACGCCCTACACGCCAGCAGCCGCCAATGCGATAAATTTTAACGTATTATAGTTTTGAGCAAAGCCGCATCAGTACTGATGCGGCTTTGCTTTTTTTAGGTTATAATACGGTGTTTTAAAGGTCCGCGCGTCACGCTATTTATACCTATCTTGCTTATAGCTATGCTTTTTGTCGACAGCAAACCGCTTCCGGATGAAATCGGGCAGAACAAGAAGGACTGTGTGAGGGAAAGGGCATTAGCTTCGGGCTGAAGCGAGGGCTGTGGGTGCGAAGCAGGGCACGAAGGTACCGCCCTGTGGTTCTGGCTGATTTGCAGGGCAAAGGCCATGTGCGGCAAAGGAAGCATTTTGCTGTCTTGAATTTTGGTTCTTTTTTTCAAGAAAAAGAACGGCATATAAAAGTCGCCACTTAAACAAGCTCTTACTTTTAAAGCGGGCTCTTAGCATTCGCGATTGCTTCGTACCTCGCAATGAAAAAATTTTATAGCCCTCATTTCTGGGGAGGTTTTGGAGGAGGCTACCTCAACACCTGATAAGTGATCAAACTGATCACATACGCCAGTATCGTCATGTAGGCAAACTGCGCTACGGGCCAGCGCCAGTTTTTGGTTTCGCGATAAACTACGGCTACGGTGCTGGCGCATTGCATAGCGAACGCGTAAAACATCATCAGCGAGAAAGCCACTGCTACCGTAAACACAGGCTGACCGGTTTGCTGATTTTTTGCATCGTGCATTTTTTCCTGTACCGATTGCAGGTTGTCCGCATCGCCGGTGGCACTGTAAATGGTAACCATGGTGCCTACAAACACCTCGCGGGCAACAAAAGAGGTAATCAGCGCAATGCCAATCTTCCAGTCAAACCCCAGCGGACGGATCACCGGCTCGATAGTACGACCAACAATCCCGGCATACGAGTTCTCTAATTTTTCTGAAGCTACAATCCGTTTCAGTTCATCGGCCTTAATAGTGCTGGTATATTGGGGCTGACTGTACTTCTGCTCCACTTTCTCTAATCTATCGCCGGGGCCGTAGCTTGACATTACCCAAATGATGATAGATACCGCAATGATTACTTTACCGGCTTGCAGCACAAAGGCTTTAGATCGATCGTACATCGATAGTAAAACGTTCTTCCACCTTGGGGCGCGGTAAACGGGGAGTTCCATTATAAAGTAGCCGCGCTCGCGTCCTTTCAGTATAAACTTAAATACCCAGGCTACTATTACGGCTGAGATTAAACTCAGCACATACATTGCCGTTAAGGCTAAACCTTGCAGATTAAAGATATACCAAACCGTTTTATTAGGGACAACCAAGGCTATCAGCAGTGTATAAACCGGCAAACGGGCCGAGCAGGTAACCAGCGGGGTAACCATAATGGTAATCATCCGGTCCTTCCAGTTTTCAATGGTGCGGGTACTCATAATAGATGGCACCGCGCAGGCAAAACCACCAATCAGCGGTACTACCGATTTTCCGTTCAGGCCCACCTTACGCATAATCTTATCCATCATAAACGTAACGCGCGACATGTAACCGGTATCTTCCAGTATCGAAATAAACGCAAAAAGGATAGCAATTTGCGGGATGAAAACCATTACACCGCTCAGGCCGGCCACAATACCATCGGCAAACAGATCGGTAGCAGGGCCCGCGGGCAACCATTGGTGCAGATGGTCCTGAAGCCAGGTAAAACCGCCCGAGATCAGATCCATTGGGTAGGCCGACCAGGCAAAAATCGACTGGAACATAAACATCAAGATGCCTATAAAAATAATAAAGCCAAACACCCGGTGGGTAAGCACCCGGTCAATGCGGTTGCTCATGCTTTCGCCCTGTATAACCAGCGGCTTCACTACTGTTTCTTCCAGCAGCTCGTTTATAAAATAGTAACGGGCAATGGTTTCGGCAGCCTGCGCCTTTTGCGAGTGGAAGGAGTGCTTTAATTCGAGTTCCTCGATGCGGTTGCTCTGCGCTTCGGTCAGGAACTTCAAGTGCTCGTGCTGATGCGCCAACTGCAGGGCAAAGTATGGGTTATCGGTATTAATTTCGCTGCCAATCTCGGCTATCAGTTCGGGGGCGATGGTGCTTACATCAATGCTCTCCGTTTGCAGCGCAATTTTATTGGCGAAGGATATGGCTTTTTTCAGATCATCTATCCCCGTCACCTTACGCGCCGCAATGGGTACCACCGGTACGCCTAATTTTTGCGAGAAGGCATTGATATTGATCTTAATCCCGGCTTTATCGGCCTGGTCCATCATATTCAGGGCCACAATTACGGGGATTTTTAAATCGGCCACCTGGGTGTACAGCAACAGGTTCCGTTTAAGGTTGGTCGCATCAATAACAACAACAACCAAATCGGGGTTAACGTCGTTATTCTGATCAGCTAATACCGAAAATACGATAGATTCATCCTGGCTTTTAGGATATAAACTATAGGTGCCGGGCAGGTCGATAATTTCGGCGCGGCGGCCATCGGGCAAATCGGCATAGCCAACTTTTTTATCGACAGTAACCCCCGGAAAATTCCCGATTTTTTGATTTAGCCCGGTTAAAACATTAAAGAGTGTTGATTTACCGGTATTAGGATTCCCTACAAGTGCAACTCTCAGCTCGGCTTTCAATTCAGTACGCTATTGCAGGATAATGGTAGAAGCTTCGCGTTTACGTAAACTTAACTGGTAGCCGGCTACATTAATGGCAATCGGGTCACCAAGCGGAGCAATACGCTCAACCGTGATCTCTTCGCCGGGCAGGCAGCCCATCTCCATCAGTTTAACAGACATTTCCAGGTCGGTAAATTCCTTTACAATTCCTTTACCTCCGGGCTTAAGTTGCGATAGCTTCATTTATTTATTTAGAATGATTCAAAGGTATTGGTTATTTAAATTAAATCCAAATAACTATTGGGATGTTTTTGGAGGATAGGCTTTAATGATTTTGAGGTGGCATTAAGGTAATTATTAGGCGCCATAAATCTTCGGATCTATAAGCTGCGATGTGCTTTCCAGCGGGCAATTAAACTTGTACGTTTAGAAAAATGCCTTTATCTTACGGCCTTGATTAAACTTTATTACATTGGCTACTACTACCAATCAGCAGGCATTTAATTCGCTTATCCCCTTAATGAAGAAGAAGGCTGTTGTGCAGGATGTGAAAGCGTTTCATCATGCCGTTAATGTGATTTTCCACAATCACGAAGCCGCCCATTACGATTCGGTGCACACCGAAATGTGGGAGAGCCTGCCTCATCAATACAACTTAGTTGCCCGTAGCCTGGCAAATTATATAAAAGGCGATAAATTATCACTACTCGATATCGGTTGCGGTACTGGTTTGGCAACGCAAATGCTCTTGGATACGGCTATAGGGCCTCATATTGCGCAAGTTAACCTGGCAGATACATCAACCGAAATGTTGAAACTGGCTATTAAACGGTCGGCACAATGGGATAAAAAGGTTAACGTAATTAAGCAAGACCTGGATGAGGTGACCGAAAAATACGATATCATTATCGTTTCGTCCGTATTGCACCACATACCTGATCTCAAAGCATTTTTTGAAACCATATCCCGTTTGCAGCAGCCGGGCGGCATATTCATCAGTATTCACGATCCTTTGGCCGATGCAATAAAAAGCGATGTTTATGAGCAACGTAACCAGGAATACCAATCTTACCTCAACAGTAAACCGGCAACCAGAAAGCCCCCGTTAATTACAAGGGCTTACAATAAATTTAAACGCACCTTATTCCCGTCCGATTATATACGCGCCGTTAATAAGGAACTGCTGCGACAAAAAATTATTTCGAGCCCGCTAACCGCTCACGAGATCTGGAGTATAACCGATATCCATGTCGAGTCGTTACCCTATTCGGCCAGCGATGGTATTTCCAAACAATTTATGGTTGATGCTTTAAACGATTATTCTTTATTAAGTTTTGATACGTATGCTTTTTTCGGTACGCTAATAAGCAATGTTGATGAGGTTTACCAGGAAAAAGAAAAACAACTTTCGCTTAACAAAGATCAATTCGGCAGAAACTTCAGCTCTGTTTGGTTAAAAAATTAATGCTATTGCTGTTGGTCCGGATTTATAAATCCGGACCAACATGCAGGCAGGCGTACTGTATTCCTTTGATTTGTTGATCCGCACATTATCCCTTAATTTTACGGCGCAAATGTTATTAGCCCGATACCAGTATGATTATTTAGAAGCCGGTTGCGATGAAGCCGGTCGCGGTTGTTTGGCCGGGCCTGTGTTTGCAGCTGCGGTAATCCTGGCGCACGATTTTGATCATAGCTTACTCAACGACTCAAAAAAGCTGACAGAAACAGACCGTTATAAACTGCGCCCTGAAATTGAAGCGAAAGCAATTGCATATGCTGTGGCGTCGGTTGATAATTTGGAGATCGATAAGATCAACATTCTCAACGCATCCTTCCTGGCTATGCACCGGGCATTAGATCTGCTGCATTTGCGGCCCGAGTTCTTAATTATCGATGGCAATCGTTTTAACAAGTACGGTACCGTACCGCATGCCTGTATTGTAGAGGGCGACGGTAAGTATTTCAGCATTGCGGCGGCATCTATCCTGGCCAAAACCTACCGCGATGATTATATGAAGCAAATTGCCGCAGAGCATCCTGAGTACGACTGGCACAGCAACAAGGGCTACCCCAGCGCCAAACATCGCCGTACAGTATTAGAGTTTGGGTACACACCCTACCACCGCCGTACTTTCAAGGTTACCGATCCGCAGCTCAGCATTTTTTAAAACCGATCCTTCTATTAACTTTGCAAATAACCAGTTAACGCCCCTTTTTTGTGAAGATCCTCATCCTTACGCACCGCATTCCATTCCCACAAAACGGGGGATATCCTATTGTGGTAGGGAACACTATTCGCGGGTTGGTAGATCAGGGGCATGAGGTTTCTTTAGTATCGCTAAACGAGCATAAAGGATCGGGCAGGGAAGTAACGCCCGACCCCATCATCAGCAAAATTAATTACCGGGAGTATAATATCGATATCAGCATATCCATGCTTGGCGCGCTGATTAAAATGCTGGGCAAGCAATCCCGCAGTGTCGACCGGTATTACGATCCTGCCTTCGAGCGTTTGCTGATAGCCGAGGTTCGGAACAACAAGTATGACGTTATCCAGTTCGAGGGCTTGTTTGTAGCGTCGTACCTGGATGCTGTTCGTAAAAACTGCGATGCAAAGCTGATCTATCGCGCCCACAATATCGAGCACCAGGTGTGGGAGCGCGTGGCTATGCAAAAACACGACCCGATTAAACGCTGGTTTATTCGCCGGGTGGCCAACCGCATTAAACGCTACGAACTACAGCAGCTTAATATTTTTGATGCCGTGGCTGTGTTTACAGGCCAGGATAAAAATAGCATGGACGAGTACGGGGTAAAAAATGTAGACATCATCCCGGTTGGGATCGATATGGATCATTATCAACCCGACCTGTCGAAAACCGAGTTCCCCAGCCTGTTCTTTTTAGGATCGTTAGACTGGATGCCCAATCGCGAAGGGATTGAGTGGTTTTTAGAGAACTTCCATAACGACTTGGTCAACGGCGAATTGCGCAGTCGCTTCTACGTGGCCGGTAACGATATCCCCGATCAGCTTTTTGATGAGTATGATGTGATGGGCAAGATCTACATACAAGGCGAGGTGGACGATGCGTTGGAGTTTGTGAACAGTAAATCGATCATGATCGTCCCGCTGTTGTCGGGAGGTGGTATGCGGGTAAAGATTGTGGAAGGCATGGCTATGCAAAAGTGCATTATATCAACCACCCTTGGCGCCGAGGGTATGCTGTATACCGATGGCGTAAACATCCTGATAGCCAACACCCGCGAAGAATTTTTCGAGGCCATTAAACGCTGCATAGCCGACGAGGAATTTTGCAAAACCATTGGCCGCAACGCCCGCTACATGATAGAAGATCAGCACGATATTAAGGATATTACTAACCGGCTCATCGCTTTTTACGAGCGCGTTTTGGATAAAGATGTGGTGTAATTTTACTAATTTCGCCCGCATACAGAATATAAAATATGAAAACTACCGCCCTAACAGATCTGCATATTAAACTTGGCGCTAAAATGGTGCCCTTTGCGGGATATAACATGCCTGTGCAATACGCCGGCATTAACGCTGAACATGATACCGTACGCAAAGGCGTTGGTGTGTTTGATGTAAGCCATATGGGCGAGTTTATTTTAAAAGGCGAAGGCGCTTTAGATTTGATTCAGCGCGTTACCAGTAACGATGCATCGAAACTGTACGATGGCAAGGTACAATACTCGTGCCTGCCCAACAAAGATGGTGGTATTGTAGATGATTTACTGGTTTACCGTATCGACGATAAAACCTACATGCTGGTTGTAAACGCATCCAACATCGAAAAAGACTGGAACTGGATCAGCCAGTTTAATACCGATGGCGTGGATATGAAAGATATCTCAGACCGTACGTCGTTATTAGCCGTACAGGGCCCTAAAGCTGCCGAGGCGCTGCAAAGCTTAACCGACACCGACTTAGGCTCGATGGAGTATTACACTTTTACTAAAGGCAAATTTGCAGGTATAGATAACGTTGTAATCTCGGCCACCGGCTATACCGGTGCAGGTGGGTTTGAATTATATGTAGATAACGCCGATGCCGAAAAACTATGGGATGCTGTTTTTGCCGCCGGCGAAGCTTTCGGTATTAAACCTATCGGCTTGGCCGCCCGCGATACCTTGCGTTTAGAGATGGGCTTTTGCCTGTACGGTAACGATATTGACGATGCTACTTCACCGTTAGAAGCAGGCTTGGGTTGGGTAACCAAATTCAGCAAGGAGTTTACCAACAGCGCAGCGCTGCAACAGCAAAAAACTGACGGTGTAAAACAAAAGTTAGTTGGTTTTGAAATGATAGATCGCGGCATCCCTCGTCACGATTATGAAATTGTGGATGCCGATGGCAACAAAATTGGCCGGGTAACTTCGGGCACGCAATCGCCATCGCTGCAAAAAGCCATAGGTATGGGTTATGTAGCTACCGAATTTGCTAAGGAAGGTACCGAAATCTATATCCTGATCCGCGATAACAAAATTAAAGCTAAGGTGGCTAAACCACCGTTTTATAAAGTATAAAAATTACCAATATCATTGATAAGTATATCACTGATATCCATAAACAAAAAAAGCACGTTGAATAGATTCCAACGTGCTTTTTTTGTTTGGTGTATAGCCTATTGATGCACTTTGTAGCTGGCAATATCTGTATAAAGGTTTCTGAACGAACTGCGTATCCCAAAAGTGATCATGGATGTTTTATCATCAAATACCGAGTTTTTTTCGTTGCGGTAAATGCCGCCTATCTCTAAACGTAGGTTGTATTTTGGGTTTAACAGGTAAGCTACGCGGCCCTCGGCATAATACATATTTGTAGTTACGCCTTGCCCAATATAATTACCGGTTGTTTTTGCAGGAGTGGTATAAGGTTGAAATAAGTCTTTACCATAATTAAAGCCGGGTTCATCTAAACCATAGCGTCCAAAATCTAATTCTCCCGAGAAATCAAATCTTTTATAGCTATAATTCATCAAACCAACAATCTCCCTGAAATTTGCACCAAACGGATGCGCCAGTGGCTCGGCCTGGTTTGAGTAATTGATGATTTGCCTTTGCTCGGAGTAAGTATAAGGTTTAGCGCCATTATACTCGGCCAGGTAGTTTAATCCTTTTACGTTAAACAAATCTGCCCCGCGGATACCGATTTGCCAGCCATATTTATTTCTCGAACTGCCAGTGCCCGAAAAGAAGTTTTTAGCTTCAAATTCGTCAAGCGCAAACTGGCCATAAACGGCAACACCATCTGCCACTTTATATTTTGCCGTACCACCTATCAAAACGTTATCCGGCGAGCCGTTAGATGCTTCTACCGGGCGTAAAAACACTATCGGGCTGGCGTAAGTAAAATCAAAGCCCCGTTTATTACCGGCCTCGTCTTTGTCGCCCCAAATTATGGCGTCAAAAAAACCAACGCTGAATCTGTTACTCACGTTCCAGTCTAAATAATGAAACGTGCCCCATTTGCGGCGATGTCCGTCGGCATAGCTTAACGATGGAATGGTTGGATCCTGCATCAGGCCGTACATGGCCATATAACGTACGTTACCCAAATTGGCCGTTAATTTAAGGAATGAGTATGGCGAAGAGTAATCGGACAATAGCATAGACCGGTAACCATCGCCGATAAAAGTTTTATCCTGACCTAAGGTAACGTTTAAAAATTTTACCGGTGTATATGAAATTAAAGCAGTAACGTATGACCAATCTGCCTTCCGTGCACCGAAGCTTCTATCATACGCCTGACCGTTGACCACGCCGGTTTGCTTGGTATAGATATATTGATAATAAGGCAGTGTTGCCTGGTTTTCGTAACCGCTGCTATAAAAGTAAAAGTTTTTACCAATCGTTCCACCTAACTGAAAAGCGCGGTTATTTATTGATAAGTTCTCTTTCCTTGTAAAATCCTTTCCGGCTTGTAGCTCGCCCATGAAATCGGCATAGAAAGTATACTCAGGATCTTTTACATCAATCAAATGCTCATTAAAAATCTTCCGGTGCGCCCAGCTACGTTTTCTGCCATCTTTATCATCGTTAGCGGTCATTAACGAATCGAAAGTATGGCGAAATAAACTGTCGACTATAAAAGGCTTCAGCGTAGTGTGCGCGCGGGTTTTGGTAGAGTACGCATCACTATTAAATTTTTGATAAAATTGGTAGCTGTAGGGCTGATATTCGGATTGTGCTTTCGCAACAACAACAAACAAAAGCAGGGTTATTATTAAGGCGTATATTTTTTTCATAGACACAATATTTGAGAATATTACCGCCAAGGTAGGCATTTTACTCAAATAATTATAAATACACAGCCCATTTGGCGCAATAACGTTGGATTTATTGAGCCGGTGTTGCAGGGGATATATTATTGACTGACAGCCTTAACAATGGTTTGCCCAAACCTTAAAGCATCGGGATTAAACCCGTTGGCAATCAGCTTATCTTCATCAATATCGATAACCACCCCTTTCTCGTGCTGGTTTTTTCCGCTGAATTCTACTTCGATACCTAAATCAAAAAAAAGCTGACGGATGTAATCGCGTTTGGTGATGGACTGATCATTAATGGTCAATTCGTCGGATAAATTACCGGCCTGTAGAAAGGGTGCCTGCCCAAGCGCAATTTGCCGGGCCGTTAAGTTAAAAGATTCAGATTCGGTTGATGACATAAATCGATTAATACTACAAACCCGCTACCTGTTCTTCCAATTCGGCGTACCATTCGGCGCCATATTTTCTAATCAGGGGGTCTTTTAAAAACTCGTGAACGCGCACTTTTAGTTCATCGCCAAAGCTGCAAGCCGGGCTGCAAATGCTCCAACGGTCGTAATGCAGCACATCAAACTCGGGATAGTTGGTAATGCGGATAGGGTATAAGTGGCAGGATATCGGCTTTTTCCAGGTAATATCGCCGTGCTCGTAAGCTTTTTCAATAGCACATTTGGTAATGCCGTTTTCCCAGGTTACGTAGGCGCATTCTTTGTTGGTATCTACACAAGGCGTGGTATAATCTCCTTCAAAATCAGTTACGTGGGTGCCTTCCTTTTCTATAGTGGCAATGCCTTTGGCCGTCATGTAAGGCTTTACTTTAGGATAAATCTCGGCCAGTATCCCTAACTCATCATGATTTAAGGGCGCGCCCGAATCGCCCTCTAAACAGCACGCACCTTTGCATTTGTTAAGATTACACACAAAATTCTCTTTCACTACATCTTCGTGCACCAGGGTGCCGGCAACTTCAATCATGCTGTTATTTAAGGGGATTAAGAGGATATTTCAGGCCTTTGGCATCAGTAAGCTCCATGGTAAGGCTGCCAACTATAACTTCAACGTGGGCCTTTACAGGGATGCGGTTCTGATCGTCGGTGATCCAAAGGTACAGCTTACTGTTTTTACGGAAAATACGGCCCGGGATAATGGTAGGGTTAAACTTCAGGCAGTTAAATTTACCCAGGTCGCTTTTCACCACTTCTTTACCGGCGTAAGTAATGCCTAAGGTTTGGATACTGTCTTCCAAAAAGTAATGCAGATCGAACTTATCGCCAATCTTCATTTTGGTTACATCAAGGCAGCGGGCAAAATAGTAAGCCGCAGGGAAATCAAACACCTTACCCTGCATGGCGAAAGTGCCTTTATTAGCTACGATCTTACTTTCCTTATGATCAAAAACCACTTTATCGGTATGGTTCCAGCTGCCTTCGTGGCGGCTTTCGGTGTACATATAAGGTAATAGAGTGGCTTTGTCTATAAAGGTTTCGTAACGGTTACGCACTTTGTAAAAAACATCAAAAGTGCCGGCAGTATTGCCATCGGCAATGATATGGTAGGCGGGTTTGCCATCAAATTTAATATCCGACTCTTCTACCTTTAAATGCGCTTCGGCGGCGGTGAAGAAACCATACTTCATCTTATAGTTTAACTGTTCGCCAACTTTAAAGGCTTCTTCCTTGTTTTTGGTGGGTTCCTGCGCAAAAGCGATACTGCATAAAAGCAGACCAAGCGCGGTCATCTTTAGTTTCATCAGGGAGTTTTATGATTTAATCTTTACGTTTATAAATAGGCACGGTAGAGCATGGTTCGCCAAACATCAGGCTTTTTACAATAGGGGTAAGTCGCTTTGTTAATTCTACGTAAGCAGATGTAGGCACCTCGGTATCACCACAGCCCTTAATAACCACCCGCTGGCCGGCATATTGCTCCAAATCGGCACCAGCCATAGCTTTCTCAAACAAAACGGTTTCCAACACCCCGGCATCGCCAAAAACAACCTCGCGGGCGTAAGGCGCCATACGGTTAGCCAGCAGCATATAAGCCCAGGCCGGTACAATAGCATCGGCAGTGCAGGTAATGGCTACATTTTTACCTTCGTACTGCGCCCAATCGTGCCCTTTTACAAACTCACGGAAATCCTTTTCGCGCAATATTAATCCGTGAAAAAGATTATCGGTAATATCATAAACCACACGATCGCCGGCGGGGTAAAACGTAGCCGGGTCAAGCGTAACTAAACCGCTTTGCGCTACCTTATTAACAAAGTTTTCCTGAATCTCCATAACTGTAAAACATGCCGCTTACCTTATATAGACTATGTTGCCTATTAAAAGTAAAGTCTTAAAACAAAAAATCCGGGATAAACATAAAGCCTATCCCGGATGCAAAATTACTTTAATTAACTGTTATAAAAACTTAGCGCGGTAATCTTTTACATTAGCCCTATCTTTCAAAGCATCAAATACCGCGTTATCAGCACGTTGTAATAAAGCCTGACCTAAAGCTTGTTTCTGTTTTACCGTATTGGTAAGCGCAGCAGGGTTAACAAAATTATCAGATGCTACTACAAACACACCGTGTTCGCCTTGTATAGGTTTTGATAGTTTTTTTAATGGCAGGCCAAACAAAGTACCAACCACTTTATACTCGGCAGACATGCCTGGTAATACCGGGTTAGCAAATACAATGTTTTCTACAGGTACTGCAGTGGTACCGGCTTTTTGAGCAACAGCTTCAACAGTTGATGCGCCGCTTGCAGCACTTTCAAATTTAGCTATCAGCGTTTTAGCTTTAACGGCTATGCGTACTTTAGGCTCAATCTGTTTTTTAACTATCTCAAGCGATAGGGTACCTTCTGGCTTAATTTGAGCTACACGTGGGATAACATATAAGCTACCTACGGTAAATACCTGGTCGGCAACATCGCCGCCATCGGCTTTAAATGCCCATCTTACAATTTCGCGTGCATTATCAAGGCCCATAATGTTACCTGCAGTAGGGGTTACATCTTCAGCACGATCTATATGCAGGTTTTGTTTTTGGCTTTCGATACCAAAGTTATCTTTATTAAGCGATGCCAGGAAGCTTTGCGCCTTAGCATAAGCAGCCGATTGTGTTTTACCGCTGGCCGTTAAAGGCTTATCAACAATGGCAACCTTAACTGATTTTGACTGACCTTTTTGATCAACAATTTGAAGCAGGTGTACGCCAAACTGGCTGGTTACAATTTTAAGGTCGCCTTTTTTACCGCTAAATGCAGCTTCATCAAATGCGGGTACCATAGCGCCACGGGCAAATGTACCCAGGTCGCCACCTTTTTGGCCTGATTGTGTATCGGTTGAATATTTTTTAGCCAGTTCAGCAAATGATGCGCCGCCAGCAATCAATTTCTTTAACGAATCTGCCTTAGCTTTTGCTTTATCCAAGCCGCCTTCGGTAGCCGGGTTAATCAGGATGTGATTAGCTTTAACCGAATCAGGACCGGTAACGGCGCTGATCAGCTTTGCAACGTTGTAAGAGCCATTGCTGAAGTAAGGACCGTAAACAGTACCTACAGGAGCCGAGAACATTACAGAATCGATCTTTGGATCCAACTGACCTTTGTGTTTGTATACCGCGGGAGCTTTAGTCTCTGCATTGATCTGTACAAAAAGCGAATCGTTAGTGCTGGCTTTAAAATCAGCAGCTAATTTTTCTACTTGAGATTTTACAGCTGCGGTATCCTCTGCAGATGGAGATGCGTTGAAAGTTACATACTCTACGCTGCGGGTTTCAACGGTGCTTTTAAACTCGCTTTTGTGCTCATTGTAATAAGATTTGTAATCATCATCGGTAAGAGTAACCTTAGCGTCAGGAATCGAAGCGTAATCTAATTGAGCGTATTTAAAGTTAACCAACTTGTTTTTTGCTTCGTAATCATCCTTAGCATCAAGCGAGTTAACATATAAACCGTTGTGAATAATAGCCAAATATTTTTCAGTGCGTTTTTGTGAAATCATTTGCGTAACAAAATCTTTCCACTGCACTTTCATCGGGTCATCGCTTTTTGCAGTTTTAAGGCCGTTTAAAAATTGGTTTAAACGGTTTCTGTCAAGCGTATGCGTAGCCGGGTCGCCAAAAGCCTGTATAATTTGCGCGTTTGGATTGTTACCCTGTACCATATCTTTAGTTTCGGCATCGCCAACGGCAACCCCTAACTTCTCGATTTCTTTTTTCAGGATAATCTGGCTGGTCAACTGGTTCCAGGTAGTTTCTTGTATGTAGCTGGTAATTTGCGGTGTTGCCGCCTGACCAGACTGCTGTAAAAAGTTCTTCGTGTTTTGATCTACGGATTTAGAATACTCGTCGTAAGCTATTTTTTCGCCGCCAACTTCACCTATCTCGTTCCTTGAGCCCTGCATAAACGAGCTGCCCGTTCTGGCAACTTCGCCAATAATAAAGGCAGCTAATGCCAAGCCGATCACAATTGCGAGAATCTTTCCCATTCGCTCCCGCAAAAAATTCATTATACCCATATCAAATTAAAAAATTATATACTATATGTAAAAAGAGGGCGCAAGATACAATTTTTACTAAAAAATTATGATACAAATTTTTGATTATAAAAAGGATAGCTTATTGGCCAAATTTAGAGTCGAGATTGAACAGGCCGGTAGAGTTGGCCATGTTAAGCGGATAGAAAGATTCATTAGTCTCCATTGAGGTGCCGTGCCCGTGATTACCGTTAGCCATTTGAAAATCCACGTCCTTTGTCGACCAGATTTTTTTGGTGTTCTGATCATACAATAATTCTTCGGTACGGAAAACATCGCCGGTAAACCGGGTAATTTTTACGTTTTTATAAAACTTTATTAAACGCTTAAGATCATAATAGTAAGCAGTATCAGCCACAACATTAAATTCTTCCTGCCGATTTTTATCGAAAAGAATAATTTTTACTCCTTTCGGGCATAGTTTGTATTGATCTTTATTTTGATTGGCCAATGAGTAATCAAGCAAAAGAGGGGTAATTAACCGGACTTTTACTTTGGCCGAATCGCTGACGATCATATCCACTCCACGGGTAGTATCCGCGCCGCCCTTAACCTGCGCCGCCGAAATTTCCCTGATTTTTTTCAGATCGTTGGTGCACGACGTAAAAAGCATCGGGCCGAAAACGCCCGTAATGACGAGGTACAGCAAATAAATCTTCTGCCCGCGCTTCATTGCCTTTAAATTAGTCGAATTTATATTTGGTAAACCACTTATCGTTAAGTGTAAAGCTTAAATGCACGTTGATATAATTTTCGCGTACCAAAGCATTTTTCAAGGTACCGCGCTGGCCCAGATCGGCACCGATGTTCACCTTATAAAATGCAGTCCCGTTACGCGCCAATGGCAGGCCTAAACCAAAAGTTACACCATATTGGTTAATGTTTTGATTATTAACCGTTACGTAAGTTTTATCGAAATGCGCACCCAAACGATAATCTACTATAGACCAGTAGCTGTTCAGCGCGTTGGTATTAGGGTTAAACTGACCGCCGATATTAAGGCTGCTGGTATTGTTCAGGCCCTGGCTCACACCATCAATGGTGTATTTAGACCAATTGCTCATGCTGTAATCAACCCCGATCAGGTACTTACCATCTACCTGGTAAGATACACCAAAGCGGTTAATCATAGGCAGCTGAATTTTGCTGTTAGGGTTTTTAACGTTTACAACGGTATCGGCAGCAACATCTTCATCACCTGTGGTAAAATCTTTAGTGTACTGGCTTACCACAAAGCTGCTTTCGTTATTCAGTTTGGTTGAGGCCGAACCTGAGTAACCAAAAGTTAAGTGCCTGTTGTAATCAAAATCGATAGCATATTGCACGCCGTAATCGAAATTAACGCCGCCAATACTTCTGTTAGATTCCTGGCGTGAATTGAATGCGGTAAAGCCAACATCAGGATACTCGGTAGAGCTGAAGTTTTTAAGGTTACCAAATATGTACGATACATTGGCGCCGATTGAAAGGCCTTTAGCCACCTTAATACCATAACCCATATAAGCTTTTGATAAACCGCCCTGGCCGCTATATACGTTGTTAATCTGGTTGGTATCTGCCGGTGACGATGTGCCGTAACCGCGTTTTAAAGTTTGCGTGTATTGGTAACCCAGCTCGCTGTAAGGCATTAAACCAAAACTAAGGCCCGAGTTTTTGCTGATAGGCACACCAATAGCCACGTGGCTTAACCTGAAGTTTGAGTTGCTTTGATCGGCTACGCCGGTTTTGCTTAACTTAACAAAGTTGCCGTACATACCCACATCAATAACCGTGTATTTTAATGAGGTATTAGCTGCCGGGTTTAAGGTATTTACGTTGTTGTAACCGTTAATAGCATTTGTGGCTACGCCGATGCCGCCCATGGCTACGTTTTGTGGCAGCAAGGTTGGAGTAAGTAAACCGAGGCCGTATTTTGAATAAGGGGAACTGGTAGTTGCGGTACTTTGCGCCATTGCCGATGTTGCGGCAACCGACAGTAAAAGAACAGTTAAAGCCCTGGAGTATCTAATCATTATGCTGTTGTAAAGCTGCGTTTAATCCTTTAAGAACCAAATAAGGTTCATTTTTTATATGGGGGGCAAAGATGCTATTTTTTAACAGGTTATCAAAAAAAATACCGTCGCCGCCGGTTGTTAGTATATTAAGTTCGGGCTTATCTTTTTTATAATTTTCTATAAAGCCCGATAGTTCGTATTTCAATCCGTTTTGCACGCCCGACCGGATTGCCGTTTCGGTGCTGATGCCAAACTCCCGGTCAAAGTTTTCATCCGGATGTATCAACGGTAAAGCCGATGTATAATTGTGCATGGCCTTAAAACGCATATTTAAACCCGGCGATATACTGCCACCGTAATAATTGCCGCCGGCATCTACATAATCGTAAGTGATACAGCTTCCGGCATCAATTACAAGATTATCCTTGGCGGGATACAGGCAATGTGCTGCAAAAACTGCCACCAACCTATCTATACCCAGTGTTTGCGGTGTGGCATAATGGTTGTTTATGCCTTTGGCCATATCGCGGGTAAAGTATTTTACCGGTAACACATCGGTTAAGCCCTGCTCCCAGTCTTCTTTTTCTTTTTTTACCGATGATATAATTGCTTTGCTAATGCCTTCGCTCCCTATCAGGCTGGTAAATTGTTCAAAGCCGATGGTTTGATAATTGGTAACGTTAAGCAAATCGTCGCTCTTAAAAACCGCGACTTTGGTAAAGCTGTTGCCAATATCAATTACCAGGTTGGCCATTTACGCCCTAACCAGCGATAATACCGACTCGAAAATGGCCAGGCCATCCTCGTTACCCACCAAACTATCTGAAGCACGCTCAGGGTGTGGCATTAAACCGAACACGTTACGATTGGCGTTACAAACACCGGCAATATTTTCGATAGAACCGTTAGGGTTTGCATCGGTAGTGATGTTACCAAACTCATCGCTATAGCGGAACATTACCTGATCGTTATCGTTAATCGCTTTCAACACATCAGCATCGGCAAAATAGTTACCCTCGCCATGGGCAATAGGTATTTTATAAGCCTGCTCTAAATTCAATTGTGCTGTCAGCAGCGATTTTTGATTTTGCGGCTTCAGGTAAACGTTACGGCAAATAAACTTACGGCTGTTGTTATGCAATAAAGCGCCCGGTAAAAGGCCGGCTTCGGTAAGGATTTGGAAACCGTTGCAGATGCCCATTACGTAACCGCCACGCTCGGCAAACTTGATCACTTCCTGCATAATAGGCGAGAAACGTGCGATAGCGCCCGAACGTAAATAATCGCCAAAAGAGAAACCGCCGGGCAGTACTACAAAGTCTACACCCTGCAAATCGTGACTTTTATGCCACAGGGGAACCACTTGCTGGCCCATTATTTTTTCTAAAACATAAATAATGTCCGCATCGCAATTGGACCCCGGGAATGTAATTACGCCAAATTTCATGCTACAAAGCTAACATATCACACGAAACCTGAACGAATACAGAAGTTAAAAAGTGTTAAACTGGAAGAAAATTATACCTGCAAGCAGTAAAACAAACAGCGTTTCGTAAAACCAGCGCTTGGTAGCGTATAAAAAATAGTAGGCAAAAAAGATAGCCGCAGGCACCGCGCACAGCAAAAAATGATTCAGGCGAAAGTCGGCTTTTACATAAAATGCCAGTCCACCCACCAAAAACATGAAGAAAAATAACTGGAACGATTTACGTACCAGCACATAACTTTTAAAGAAATTGCTGCGCAACCTAACGAAGCATAAGACCAGGATCAGCGCTACCGGGATTAGTAACAGGTACCGGGCATAGGTAATAAAAACCTTTTGCGGGAATGGTGTGCCCAGAGGCAGCCAAATATTGAAATAGCTATGGATGCGGTCGGTAAGGAAATAATATACCGCCAGGAAAAAAAACACCGTTATATACCCCATAATAGAGGCGGCCCAGTCGCGCCAATCAAAGGGACGAAAGATGAGCAGCGCTGCCCAGATAATGATAAAAAAGTAAATGCAAGGCAGGTAAAAAAGACTACTCAGGGCTACAATCATCCCCAAATCGTACGAGATGGATTTTACCTCGCCGCCCTTGTAAAAGGCCAGCAGTTTGTAAATCATCCAAATCAGCAAAAAATTACACAGCAACGGCGCGCTCAGCGTTAAAAACGGTGTAAACAAGCCGGATACTACCACGTACATCAACGCCGGTAAAAAGGATGGTTTACTTAACAGGTTGTAAAAGTTAACCACGTAATTTAGCAGTAAGGCCTGGGCCAATACCAAAACACCGGCTATGAGCAAGTTGAAAGGCAGGGGAATCAGCTTTTCAAAATCGATAGGCACCAGCGAATGAGCGAACGATTCCATCAGCACAAGCTCCACATGCGCCGGATGATTGAATAAATAAGAAATGCGCAGAACCACCAGCAAAGCCGCGAGCCAAAAAACGTTGATCGGATTGTAATTTCTGAAGGCGTTGATCATTCCGCCGCAATATTACGGAATAATGTCTGAACCGCTGATTCGAATGATTTTTTTGATTTCGCTGATTGTAGTTAAACTCAACCGGTTCAACCGGTTTGTCACGCCGATTTTCAAAGGCAATCGGATTAGAAAGGCTCGATTGACAGCCAGCGAAATCAAAAAAATCATTAAAATCAGCGGTCTATTTCTTCGCCAGCGTATATGTCGCCTTTAAATCTGTCGGTGTAAAAATATCATTGCCTGCCGGCGCTATGCTGATAAAACCAACACCCGGGCCGGCTGAACCGCCGCCAACGGGCGCTCCGCCACCGCCCAATCTTGAGCCGCCTACCACAATTGTTCCCGGCTCTAATTTATCTCCGTTTACAATGATGCTGTAATCGAAGGCGCCGGCTTCATCTACCAGGTGTTTAAAATATTTCAGCGGCAGGCGATACTCAAAGGTTATGGTTCGGGTGTTATCAGCCTGGGCTATGGCTTTTATGCCTAAATCGTTGTAGACCGATACATCGGGGTCGGCAATATCAGTAAAACCTGATAAAGCAATTATCTTAGCCGACTTGCCCAAAGCAGCATTCACAACCATGGCCGCGCTATCGGCATTATTATCTTTATTACGCAGCGGCATCACAATTTCCGACCGTTGGGTTAAGGATACCAGCGGATAAGTAATTTTTAACGGCATCAATTTTTTATCTGCACGGCTTTTAATAGCTAAGGAGATGCCGCCGTAAAATATCTTGCCTATTGAGGGAGTTTCGTTAGCCTGGATGGTTAGATACAGATTTTCTTCGTCGTTAGCCATTACATAAGTAAGCATAGTGGCGCTGTTTTTGGCCTGGAATTTGCCGACCCACTCGGTTGGCTTGCCATCTGTTTTTACATCCGCTGGAGCGTAAATACTTACTTTTTGTTCGGACGGCAGTTTCTGTGCCGCCACCATTTGATTCAGGGTTAGGATTAGGACAGGGCTCAACAGGCCTTTTAAAAAATTGTAGTTCATGATAATGGGAGTGTTTTTTTAGTATAAAATATGCAACACAGTATCGCAATACATAATTACGAATTGTTCGTAGATATTACGAACAATTCGTAGATTTATTGTGTAATATATTTGATGGGAAGAAAGAGTTGAATTAGTTGATTGCGTTGAGGAAGTTGATTGTGTGATTGGTTATTGCCAGAGTGGGCTAACTGAAGTTACCGGGCGTACTTTTTCACCATACCATCCACTATCTGCGCGGTTTCATCGGGGAAGTTAACCTGGATGTTGTTTGGGGCGTTAAGCCATTTTTCCAGTTCGGCGTTAAAACTATCGTTAATTTCATGTACCACGGGTACGCCTAACCGGGATGCCGAAACTGCATTGCATTGCTGTTCGTACTGGCCTTTCATGGGTATCATCATTACCTTTTTACCAAGAAACAGCGCTTCGGCAGGGCCTTCAAAGCCGCCGCCGGTTAGCAAACCTGCACCACTGGCCAGGCTGGTATTAAAACTGGTATTATTTACGGGGATGATATTCACATTGCCATCGCGATAAGCTGTTTTGGCTCGCTTGCTGAATACGTTCCACTCCACATCTGTTTTTGTCAGATGTTCAGTCAGTAGTTTATCATCGTAAGCGGGTAAATAAACCGAATAGTGGCCTTTGTTGCTGGTCTCCATCTGGCGGATCTCGCTGCGAATAACCGGCGTATGGATAAAATCATCATACCGCTCAAAATGAAAGCCTATGCGATTTACGGTAGGTGAGTAGTATTTAAAAACCAGTTCGGCAAAAAAAGCGCTGCTGCTTGCCCGGGGGGTATTGGGCGATACAAAAGAGCATTGGTGGCTTAATGATACCGCCGGTATGCCCTTTAATTTGCAGGCCCAGGCGCTTACCGGTTCAAAATCGTTGACAATGAGATCGTATTGCTCTAAAGGCAGGCTGCGCATGTCTTTAATCAGGCGCGGTAAGTTCATCAGCTTAAAGGTAGCCCAGTTATCAACCCCGCCTTTAGTGCCAAAAACAAAGCTAAACCCGTGAAATTTATATTTTAAGGGTTGAGACAGACCAACCTCGGCCTCGGTACCGCTAATAAGCAGATCTACCTCGCCATACTGTTGCAGCAATGGCACCACCTCGCGCGCGCGACTGATATGTCCGTTACCTGTACCCTGTATAGCGAATAAAATTTTCATAGCAGATAGAGGGTGGCAATATACTTAAAAATCGCAACCCCATTAGCTATCATGTTGCCACAAAGTCAACATAACGCCCTCTTGAAATTTATTAGCTATTAAGTATCCTGTCTAAACCGCTCTAACAGCGCGTTTACGTTCAGTTTTTCGTCCAGGTTTTCGGCGTCGGTTTTGTCGTCGTCTTCGGGTTCGGTTATAAAATCTTCGGGGCGGTAGTTAAAGATTTTCCAGGTTTTGTTGTGATATTCTAAAGCGCTCAGGCTCTCTACCCAATCGCCGCTATTGAGGTACAATACCGAACCGTTACCTTCGGTAGAGTTAATGGTACGGATTTCGGCGTGGTGAATATGCCCGCAAATTACGTAGTCGTAGCCTTTATCAACAGCTAAATCGGCCGCGGTTTGTTCAAAGGCGTTGATAAACTTAACCGCATCTTTAAACTTAGCTTTCACTTTTTGCGAGAAGCTCATTTTTTGCCGGCCCAACTTGGTCAGGAACCAGTTGGTGAAGCTATTGATCAGGATCAGGGTATCGTAACCCACCGCACCCAGTTTAGCCAGCCATTTAGAATGCTGCATGGTAACGTCAAACACATCGCCATGGAAAATCCAGGCTTTTTTGCCATCGACATTCAGCACCATCTTGTTTTGAAGCTCGAAGGTACCTAAATCAAAATCGGCAAACTTGCGCAACATTTCATCGTGGTTCCCGGTAAGGTAATGCACAGGAGTACCTTCTGTAATAAATTTCATAATACGGCGCACCACCTTCATGTGGGTTTCGGGCCAGTACGATTTACTGAACTGCCAGATATCGATGATATCACCGTTCAGGATCAGCATTTTCGGCTTAATACTTTTAAGATATTTCAGCAGTTCTTTAGCGTGGCAACCGTAGGTGCCCAGGTGCACATCAGATATAATGACGATATCTACTTCGCGCTTTGCCATTAATTATTGGTGGGTGTTTGTCCGGCCGGTGGTACAGTACCCCGGGATAACGGATTGTTTACAAATAACGGGCGACTATTCGTCGTCGTCAATTTCTTCAACTTTAACATCGTATGGGCTAACATAGAAAACGCCTACAAAAAGCAGCAGTCCTATTACGAGTAAATAATCAAAATGCATTTCTAACATATTTAACAAAGTTCGTGGTCTCAAATTATTATAGTGTTAAGACTGAGTTAAATATAAAAAGTTGCATCCCCTTTAAAATTTATTTTCGATGCGTTTGAGCTGCTTTAAATGATGCACCAAATGTATCCGAATAAACTTAAGCCACTGCCCCGCGTTAAGCATGCCCAGGCGCGGATGTTTAACCCGGCCGTCGTTCTCGGCCGATTGGATTTTCTCCACCATATCATCGAGCCGCTGCCGGCATTTAATGATATAATTGCGGGCTTCTTCTTTACTAATCTTTAGTGCCGGCATTTTCTCGGCCACCTTAGCCGGTTCTTTGGTTTTAACCGGCGGCAGCATCCCAAAAAGTAACACCGCTTTGCCCAGCCAGTTAGTTTTTTGATTGGTGGGCTTACAGCTTTTCATGGTGCATCGCTCTAACGCTATGGTTGATGCCAGCGTAGCCTGCATAATGTGCGAATACACCTCGGCGTAGCTCCATTCGCCAGCCGGCGGCGTTTCGGTAAAACGCTCGTCGCTCACCTTATCCAGCCAGTTACGGTAAGTATCTAATACGGCTTCGGTTTTTTTACGCTCGGCGGGGATGTTCATAAAGTAAAGTTAGCTGGTTTATGCTACAATTAATGAAGTTGTCTTTAAACGATGAAAAAAATACTATTTTTAAAGCAAAATAAAACCTTCATCACATGATCTGCTTTAAGCCTTTTGCTTGTTTACTAATTGCCTCGATTTTTATTATTAGTTGCGGAAAAAAATCAATTGACCCTACCCCCGAAACGCAGACAACGCCACCGGTCGATGTTCCGGTTGTGGTGCCTCCGGTAACGGCTCCAACGCTCACCAGTTTTGCGCCTGCGAGGGGGCTGCCTAATAGCGCAATAACTATCAACGGAACCAACTTCAGTGTAGATGTATCAAAAAATACCGTAACTATAGGCGGTGTAGCCGGTATCGTGCATACCGCCACTGCTACCCAACTGATAGTTACAGTGCCCTCAACCGTAAAAACAGGAAAAATAGTTGTTATCTCTGATAAAAATACTGTTGCCTCAACATCAGATTTCACAGTGATAACCGGTACGCAAAGTGAATTTGGGCGCCCCGGCTTTCGGGGCATAACCGTTGATGGTTTGGGCAATGTTTTTGGCGATAATTTTTCGTCGGTTTACAAAATTTCAGCAGCATCCAACGGAACAGCAACATTATTTGCAGGTGATGCAAGCAATCCGAATAAACCTTTTCATGACGTGGCTGGCCTTGCCGCCGACGTTGGCGGGAATATCTATGTAGCCGATGAAGGCGGCCACAAGATTTTTAAAATAAATCCTGCCGGTATTGCTACTATTTTGGCAGGAAATGAAACTTCTGGCTATACCGACGGCCAGGGAACCGCCGCAACATTTAAATCACCAAATGCTATAACTGTTGATGCATCGGGCAACGTTTTTGTTGCTGATATTGGTGTTATACGTAAGATAAGCCCAACCGGTTTGGTCACTACTTTTATCGGCGACCATAACAAGTATTCTTCAATCGATGGCCAGGGCACTTCAGCCAGCGTTACAACTATATCGGGTTTAGCAGCGGACAGCAAAGGTAATATTTACGTAACAGAAGCATCTATAGTACGAAAAATAACCCCTGATGGTACAATAAAAACAATAGCAGGCAGCTACAAACAGGATTTTGTAAACGGACTCGGCACGGCCGCACAGTTTTATGTTCCAGGTGCAATTGCTGTTGATGCGGCCGGGAATCTTTTTGTATGCGATAATTTAGGAGGTAACAGAAGTGAAATAAGAATGATAAATACAGCGGGCTATGTTTCCACATTTTTAGAGAGTTCGGGCCGTATTGTAACTCTTACTAATGGATCATTAGATATTGCCAATACAGATTTCCCCCAAGGGCTCGCTTTCGACACTACAGGCAATTTATTTGTAAGCAATGTCGGTTCATTTTTAAACCCGCCAATAGTTAGCAAAATTGTATTCAAATAAAATAAGATGATATCAAGCCATCTTATTTTATTTGAATACAATTTTTTTTTGAATTGAAAAACTTATGTAGTTTAAAACCAAAGTGCAAACTGTTTTTGAAATTTGGCTTAATCATTTAACTCGGCCGCCCGGCTTTCAGTTAATATCGGTCGCTATCGGCTATAACGATCTCTGCCAAGGGAAATTTTACAACAATAGCGGTTTGCTGCGCAAAACATTGTTGTCCCTTGTCTGCGCAATAAAGTGATTAAAGGCGGTAAATCATCGGGAGGTATCCCGCCAATCATAACAATTTCATCAATTCTTTCAAATCACTAATCTGCATCGGAACCTCTTCCGGTTTTTCAGCATTGAAAGGGTTAAAAAAAATAGCATCCATACCAAAATCAAGGGCGCCCATTACGTCGGCTTCCAGGCTGTCGCCTATCATCAGGCTTTCGGCTTTGGTGGCGCCGGCCAGGTCTAAAGCGTATTGAAAAATGGCTTTATCGGGCTTATTAGCGCCTACCATTTCGGATACCACTACGTGCTGAAAATATTTGCCGATGCCCGTACCATTGATTTTTATGGCCTGCGATTCTTTAAACCCGTTCGAGATCAGGTGCAGGGTATATTTCTCAGCCAGGTAAGTCAGGGTTTCGTGCGCGTTGGGGAACAGGTTGGTTTTGGTGGGGCAAAGTTGTACGTAGGCATCTTCAAAACCATGCGGAATAACATCCGGATGCACGCCCAAATCTAAAAACGTTTGGTTAAAACGGGCCTGGCGCAGGGTTTCTTTAGTGATATTCCCTAAATGGTATTCGCGCCAAAGCTTGTGGTTATTGGCGGTATAAGTTTCTATAAAAGCACCTGCCGATGTTAGTCCAATTTCGTTCAGGCGATGCAGCGCATACAGCTCATGCAAGGTTTCTTCAGCATTTTTATCAAAATCCCAGATGGTATGATCGAGATCGAAAAAGATGTGTTTTTTCATTTCGAATTTCGGATGTTCAATTTCGGATTTATTCATTACTCAAAATTAAGGCATCTCTTTCCAAATCCGAAATCGAACATCTGATATCTGCAATCATCGAAAATCCGCCAGCTCTTTCGGGAACCAAACCTGGTAACCGGTAACTTCTTTCTTCGCCGCGTCTGATATCGGGATCTGCCATACTTCAAAAAACCGGGTCATGTTACTGTTAGTGGTCTTACAAATGGTGGTAAACCACAGGTCGCGTTTATCCTGGTCGGTTTTGGGATACTTCTCTTTAGGCAGGTTACGATAGGCGATGTTAGCCGTTTTAATCGCATCCCAGCCGAACTTATCGATGATTTGGATATACATAGCCAGCGCCAGGAAGGGATCATCCTTCCATTTATCATAGCTGGGATTATTAGCCAGGTAGTTTCTAACCCTGGCAATCACCTCCAGTTTGTTATACATGCCTTCGTGTTGGTAAATGCCCTTATGCAGCACCTTATCGTAAACGTACATGGTAAACAGGTTCACGGTAACCTCGCCGGTGCCGGGGAAATCCTGTGTCCAAAACTGGTGCCGATGCCCCAGTTCGTGAAAGGGCGCCCATGATCCGTGCGATCGCATAAATGCTTCGTCAACCATCCAGCCGCAGTTTTCGTCATCGGGCATTACAATTTTTTCGGCCACGGCAAACTGGAAATCATAAGCCGGGTCGATGATGATCCGCTCCTGGTGTACCCGCTCCCGTGATATGATGGCTAAATCCGCATCGGCATCCATCACCTCGTTCCAAAATTGCATTAGTTTAGCTGGATTACTCAAGGTGCGGATGCGGTACGATGGCACGGTTAGCACAATTTTATCCGTCGCCAGTTCGGCCCAGGGGGAGGGGTTGTTGCGAATGGTTTTATTCCATTCCTGCTCACTGGTTTCGCCCAATTTAAAATACGGCGCCTTTACCGCACCGCTCACTTTTACTTTAATAGATTTTAGCGTGCAGGTATCTCCAATATTAATCAATAGCAAACCACCGTAGGGCGAATAAACCTGGTTTGTTTCTTTATCCAGTTCAAAGGTGCTTATCAAGCTGATCGCCGGGCGTTGCAACTCGTTTTGTCCTTCTTCTACCTCATCATGCACCCCTATCTGGGCTTTTAAATGCTGCGCCAACTGCGCACGGTTAATGGTTATCGTTACCCTTTCGCCGGCCGGTACGTATAACCCGGTGCTATGCGGGCGATAATAAACCGAAGGCGCATCGTAAAGCCCCTGCGTACCTACCATCACCGGGATAGTTACCGTTTGGTTAACCCGCTCGGCACTCTTCGGCAAATCGCCGGGGAAAATCTGGTAGCCGACGGCTTTGACTTCGGGGTGATTTTTAAAATCCTGTTGCTTTTCAAAAATGCGGTAACCTACGTTAGATAGGATATGTTGCTGTATAGTAGTTAGCTTTAAAGGCGCTTTGGTGGTAGGTATCGGCGGGTTGGCCGGTAGTTTTAAAGCTTTTTTTATTTGGTTAAAAATCGGCGCTTCAGGCGGGTTGTATTTAAAAACGGCCTCGAAGGTCATGCTTACAAAATAATCAGCAGCGTTATCAAAAGCTGTTTTATTCTGCATCACTAAACGCGGCAGCATAGTGTTGATATGCAGGTAATCGGGTATGCTATCTGTTAATATTGATTTTGCTTGCGGGTCCTGAATAATCATCATATTAGGATTAACCACCCCTGACTTAGCCAGCAGCTTGTTAATATTAAAATCAAGCCCCGCCAGTTTTCTTACGCTATCCGTATGTGTAAATAAATCGGAATAGGGCGATGCAAAAAGCAGCGTACCACCGGCTGTGACAAAATCTTCAATCCGCTTTAACTGTGCCGCATCTTCCACATCCTTGTTCAGAATTAAAACATCGGTATGCTTTTTAAACAGAAATTTTTTTATGGTGTAAACGCTTGAATTTTGCTTTGAAATGAATTTAACAAATGGTTTATCCAAACCGTCAACCACCGCCACATGCCGCGTTTTACTTCCTTTTTTTGCCCATACCAACGCATTTTTTAATAGCTGCTGAACATTTTTATCGCCCAGCATTTCAGCTTTAAAATACGCGGCAGGACCGATCAGCAATAACTGCCCTTTCCCCAATGCCGAAGCCACTATTGCATTGGCCCTGAAATACATGTGATTTTGAAAATCGAACTTGGTTGTAGCAATGATTTCCGGCCGCTCGCCAACGGTTAAAAATATCGAGGTCCCCTCGGGCCGGGGCGGCATGGCAATGCTGTCGATATTTTTTAGGAGGATGGATTTAGCGTTTTGCGCATTAGCTAACGTAGAGCCAAAAAGGCACACTATAGCAAAGCAAAAAAAGCGGGAAAAGTTGCGGATCATCAGGTAAAGATTGTTTGGTTGCTAAAGAAACGCAATAAAACACCAAACCGTACCCGGGTACTGATAATTAACTTTTTTTAACAGTAGCTTGTTAAATTATTTCGCTTGCGCAGATGAGTTAAATAAGGCCAGCAACCCCAACGCCGGACCAACAGCCAGCAACACATAAATATATTGCGCATTGGCAGGAGTTTGCAGCGCATTCAGCAACTGGATGCTTACAATAGTTAGCGCAAAGCCAATAGAATTGACGATAGTTAACGACGTACCTTTAAACTCGGCAGGGGCGTTTTGAGCAACAAGGGTGGAGAACAATGGCGAATCGGCAATGACCACTAAACTCCAGATAAACAGGAACGCGATGAAAATTACCGCGGTCGAATTCAATAAAAACAAAGGAGAAATAAGGCAACAGGCGCAGGATATGCTTAACGCGATAGTGGCCACCTGTTTAGTCCCGGCTTTTTGCGATACGATGCCGCTAAACACGCAAGCCAAACTCCCTATGGCAATAATTATGAACGATAGGATAGAGATATTCAGACCCGAAGCAGGATATTTTATGAGATAGTTACCCAGCATCACCGGGACAAATACCCAAAAGGCGTACAACTCCCACATGTGCCCAAAGTACCCTAAAGCTGCCGATCTGAACGATGGATTTTGAAAGCCTTTTAAAAAGCCGCCCAGATTTAATTTTTGTCCGGGTTTGCGATAAGGGCCATCGGGTACTAATATCACCATTGCTAAACCGCCAAGCGCAGATAAAGCCGAAGTGGCATAGATAACATATTGCCAGGACAAACTTAAAATAGCACCTTTTAACAAATGCGGAAAGGCCGTACCTAACACTAACGCTCCTACCAGGTAACCTAAAGATTTACCTAATCCCTGCTCAAAATGATCGGAAGCGATCTTCATCCCCACGGGATAAATCCCCGCGAGGAAAAATCCCGTAAGGAAACGAACCAGCAAGATGCCCTGCAAGTTTACGCCACTAACACTTGCGCCGAGATTTATAATCGAGGCCACCAAAGCGCAGGTAAAAAACACCCGCACCGGCGAAAAGCGATCGGCAATGCTAAGGATAGCAAAAACCAACGTTCCGGCAATAAAGCCAAATTGCACCATGCTGGCCAGGTGGGCCAGATAAGCCGGTTCAATATTCAGCTGTTTGGCCATATCGCCCATTACCGCGTTACCCGCAAACCACAGCGATGTGCAGAAGAATTGGGAGATGACGATAACGGGGAGGGTTCTTTTCATTGATTATGATTGTCAAGTAGAATTTAACCACAAAGGGCACAAAGGCTTACATGGGTCAAGAAAAACACAAAGGACACAAAGCTTTTATACACGAAATAAGCTTCGTGGTCTTTGTGCACTTTGTGGTTAATTCGCCAACCAAAACTTAAACTACTTCCCTGTAAACACCGGTTTGCGTTTGTTCAGGAAAGCATCCACGCCTTCCTTCATATCGGCGGTGCCAAAGCACTCGCCAAAAGCTTTAATTTCTTGCTGGTAACCATCCGTCGTGCCCGATGCATTGATAGCGCTGATGGCAGCTGCAACCGCAAGTGGTGCGCGTGCTAAAATCTTGTTCAGGATCTCTTCGGCTTTAGGTAGCAGTCCGGCTAAATCAGTTACGTGATTTACCAGCCCGTGCTGCAAAGCCTGATCAGCGGTAAGCATGTCCGATGTCAAAATCATTTCCATCGCTTTCCCTTTGCCTACCAGTTGTGGTAAACGTTGTGTGCCGCCGTAACCCGGGATTAATCCCAACGTCAACTCCGGTAGACCCATTTTGGCATTATCGCTGGCTATACGGATATGGCAGGCCATAGCCAACTCCAACCCGCCGCCTAAAGCAAAACCGTTGATAGCGGCAATCACGGGTTTAGACCCGTTAGCAATCAAATCAAAAACCTGGGTTTGCCCAACCTGCGCCAGTTCGCGCCCACCATCAGCATCTAAAGCCGGGAAGCCGGAAATATCAGCACCCGCCACAAAGGCCTTGCTGCCGGCACCGGTAATAATAATGCCGCCGGTTTCGCTGCTTTGGAAAGCGGCGGTGATTGCAGTGTGAAGTTCTTCCAGCGTTTCTTTATTTAGCGCGTTTAGTTTGCTTTCGCGATTAATGGTAATGTATTGGATGCGGTCTTTATTATCGACCAGTATATTTTGATAGCTCATAACAGAAGCTTTTAGATAAGATACTTTAAAAATTACGGTGCTGATGGACCCACTGGGTAATGTACTTTACAATATCAACCGTGCTTGTACCGGGCGGGAAGAGTTCGCCTACACCCAGGGTTTGCAGTTCGGCCATATCTTTTGCGGGGATAATGCCGCCGCCGGTCACCAATACATCATCCATCCCTTTTTCTTTTATCAACGCTAAAATTTTAGGGAATACCGTCATGTGTGCACCTGAGAGGATGGAGATCCCGATGGCATCCACATCCTCCTGCAAGGCAGTGTTCACCACCATCTCGGGTGTTTGGCGCAGGCCGGTGTAAATTACCTCCATCCCCGCATCCCGCAGCGATGTGGCAATAATGCGCGCGCCACGGTCGTGCCCGTCAAGGCCAACTTTAGCAACTAATACGCGAATGGGGCGGTTAAATGGTTTACTATCCATGTTTGGTGTAATACACAAACATCAGTAAATTTTTTGGTGCAAGCAAACATGCAAAAGAGGCCGTACCATAGGTCTCTGCCAGCGGGCGACAGATAGTAATCTGTCTCTACAGGAAGGGTTAATTATATAAAATTCAGTCCGACGAAATTTTTATTTAAGATTTGGCTGTTGTTTACGTTCAGCCATTTATCAAGCAGGGTGGCGTACACGTCCCTAAAATCTACCTGGTATTTCAGGTCACCGTTTTCCAGGTTGGCCAGATCGGGGGCATCGTTATAAATACCAGATTTGGTTAGCTTTCCGCCAAAAACAAACACGTTGTTGGCCGTACCATGGTCGGTGCCGTTACTTGCGTTCTGCTCCACGCGTCGGCCAAATTCAGAGAAGGTCATAATCAGCGTATCATCCAGTTTGTTGGTCGCCTTTAAATCTTTTACAAAAGCAGCCACGGCATCGCCATAGGTTTTTAGCTGACGGCCTTGCTGGTCCTGCTGGCCAACGTGGGTATCAAAACCTCCCAGCGATACATAATAGATACGTGTTTGCAGTCCCGAGTTAATAAATTTCGAGATGTTTTTTAACTGGTTAGCAAAGCCGGTATTAGGGTAAGTGGCGGTAACGTTATAGGTTTTGGATGTTTTCTGAATATAATCGGCCGATGAATAGGTCTCTATCATGGTTTTATACAGGTAGCCCAAATTATCCTCGTTTAAATGGGCCGGACCGTGCTGATCCTGAACCAGGTCTTTAAAAAATGGCTCACGGGTAGCCTGGAACAAGCGGTTGGGGTCTTGCACGGCTATACCTTTCAACTGCGCACCTTTCATGGCTAATGATAAGGTATCATCAACCTCAATGGCGGTATAAGGCGTTTGGCAAGTTTGGCAATTGCTATCCAGGTAGCGGCCTATCCAGCCGGTGCTTAAAAACTGGTTGGCATCGCTGGCGGTTTGCCAGATATCCATAGACCGGAAGTGGGAACGATCTGGGTTGGGATATCCTACCGAGTTAATAATGCTCATCCAACCCTGATCGTAAATTTCTTTCAGCGCACTCAGGTTAGGGTTTAAGCCCAGCATATCATCAAGGCCAACCACTTTATCTTTAGCCAGCGCTATGGTTTTACGTTTTTGGTAATAGATATCGTTGCCAAAAGGCACCACGGTATTCAATCCGTCGTTACCACCGGATAGTTGAATAATCACCAGGTTTTTATAGCCAGTAACATCATCCATAGCCATGGCTTCAAAGGGCTTTAAAAAAGCCGGGATCAGCAATGCGCCCGATGCCAGGGCTGTCTGTTTTAAAAATTCTCTGCGTTCCATGGTTTCAATGTGCGGATATGCAAATGTGCGGGTGTGCAAATGCTCTGATTACGCAAACACATTCGTGCTATCCATTTTAAAATTCATTTTCCATCATTTGCACATACGCACATTTGCATATCTGCACATCATTCATTCTCAGCACAGCTGATACTCCGGCGTGCTTACCAGCTGTATCACCATTGTTTTAATATCGCCTATACTTGTCAGTTCGGTTGCTACGGCAGAGTTTAGTTTAGGTTCCAGCATAAATTCGGCTACTTCCAGGTGTGTTGTTTTTAGGGGGATATCCTGTAAAAACTTGTTCCAGTCGGGTACCGATTGCGTGCGCTTGATTACGTTAAACTGTTGCTTTCGCATCGATGCCAGGTAAGCCTCATCTTCTGGCGTGGCTTTGCCGCCAAAATCTATCACGCCGGCGCTTAAAATGGTAGATGGGATTTTCATCCGGTACATTAGCGATGAGCTGTCTATCCAGTTCCTGCCGCCTGGCCAGCCGGCCACATTAGGCGGACGGAACAGCACCTGCCCAAGGGTGCGCTGAAATTGAAGCAGCACATCCGGGTTTTGATAAGCGACATAAAATTGCCTGTTTAATCCCACCAAAAACTCTACCGGCGATTTTACCAGGTTCCCGATGTTTTTATCCTCGTAAAACCAATCAGCGGTAAATACAAACTCCAACAGTGGTGTAATTTCATAATTGTTTTTGTAAAACACGTCGGCCATCTGCTCTATATGCGCAGGATCAGGCACCTCGTTTACCAGGTATTTATAGAGTTTGGTGCTGATGTATCGGGCAGTCTGCTTATTATCTAAAATAATATTAATGATATCATCGCCGCAAAAGTTGCCTGTTTTACCCATAAAGGTTTTCAGACCCTCATCATGCACTCCCTGCCTAAAAATATAAGCAGATGTTTTACCATCATATTGCCAGCCGGTGAAAGACCGCGCCGATTCTTTGATATCTTGCTCGGTATAATTTCCGCGACCAAGGGTAAAAAGCTCCATCAGCTCGCGGGCAAAATTCTCGTTCGGGTGGGCTTTTTGGTTTTGCTGATTATTTAAAAACTGCAGCATAGCCGGCGTTTGCGATACCTGCATCACCATGGTTTTAAAGTTACCCAAGGCATTGGCGCGCTGCACATTATTTAGCTGCTGTTGAAAGTAGGAGTTGCCTATGTTGCAAGCAAAATGATTGTGCCAAAACAAGGTCATCTTCTCGCGCAACTGGGCTTCAGTTTCGCTCATTTGTTTAAACCAGGTGGCATTAATGTTTTTATCCTGCTTGTTGCGCAGGTCCTGAATTACTTTTTTCTCGGCTTCGGTTTGGTCTTTGTGGTAACGCAAGTCTAAATTCTCATCCAAAACGGTTAGCGGCTGGCTTACGGCCGATGCTTCAAGCAGCTTCCTCACCGATTTTTTAACCGACCAGTTGGCCTTATCGTGCAAATCTTCAAACCGGATACCAAAGCCGGCCCGGGCATACAAGTGTTTAATTTGCCTCGCGTTATTCATTGGGGTATTTTTAGGTAGCTAATTAGTTATGACCAATTTACGAAGAAATAGTTTAACTAAAGTGAAATTTTAATGAAGTGTTTATGGAATTAGTGTCAGGGCAGCATCTATAAAGTATAATTTATTATTTGGACAGTTAAAACCTTACATTATATTTATCAAACCAAAACCCTAATAATGAAAACCCTATTTTCAGCACTACTACTATGCGCGTTTACCGTAGCATCTGCCCAAACCCCTAAACCAACCCCACCTGCTTACACCGGCCCAACTACCCAGGCTTACGGCAAAGTTGACCAGACCGACATCGACCTAAAAGAATGTGATTTTGAAAAAGACGCCAACGCCGAGGTGCTCTTTGATATTGGCAAGGTATTTTACAACAGCAACCTGGTGGTGAATATGCAGCGGCATAAACGCATTAAAATTTTTAACGATAACGGTAAAAAAGAAGCCAATATCCGTTTAGAATATTACAGCGGGGGCAAGTACGAGTTTATCGACGGCATCGAAGCCCAAACCATCAACTATGTAAACGGTAAAATAGAGATCACCAAGCTCGATAAAAAATCTATCTTCAGCGAAACTATCGATAAGGGCCGTTCGGCTTATATATTTTCTTTCCCCAATGTAAAACCGGGTTCTATTATCGAGTATAAATACAATTGGGGGTCGAACGCTATTAACCACATGCCCGACTGGTATTTTCAAGGCCCCCTGCCAACCCGCTACAGCGAGATTGATACCCAAATTCCCGATATGTTGTACTTTAGAGAGCAACACCATATCCGCGACAGGTTTGTGCTGAATAAGCCTACATCCGAGTCGGCCAGCGCCTATAATTTAGATGGCCGCAACAGGGCCTTAGCCAATGTTCACTCCATGCCCGATGAACCGTATATGTCGTCGTTAAATGATAATCTGCAGTCGATCTTTTTCCAACTGACCTCGGTGAAACCAATCAACGGTTACGTACAAAACTTTTCGGACAGTTGGCCTAAGGTGGGCTATGTGCTTGCCGAAAATGAAGACTTTGGTCAGCAGCTTAAAAAGAAACTGGTAGGTGAAGATGTGATTTTAGCCAAAGCCAAAACCATGACTAACCAGTGGGCGAAAATAAACTACATTTATAAGGAGGTACAAAACACCATGAAATGGAACGGCAGCGATCGCTGGTATACCAACGAAGGCGTTCAAAAAGCCTGGGAGAAGAAAACAGGCAACTCGGCCGAGGTAAACCTCATCCTTTGCCATCTGCTTGAAAAAGCGGGCGTAGAAGTTTACCCCATGGTGGTAAGTACCCGCAGCCATGGTAAGGTAAACCCGGCGTTCCCTTTTCTATATCAATTTAACCGTGCGGTAGTTTACCTTCGCGGCGATCTGGCCCACAATCACGTGCTGGATGCTACCGATAAATTCAACAACTATACCGAAACCCCTAACGATCTGCTTAACTCCACCGGTTTGTTTATCGACAGGGAGAACAAGCGCTTTAATACCGTTTTTTTAAGCAGGAACAACCCGGTGCAGCAGATCATCAACATCAACGCCGATGTTAAGGCTGATGGCAAAATGGAGGGCAATGCACAAGTAATTAATTATGCCTACAACCGGATAAAGAACATCAAACGCTACCAAACCGATGGCGAACAAAAGTTTGTAGACTATATCCGTAATAACGATAATAACATCAAGATCTCCGACCTGAAGTTTGAGAACCTGGAAACCGATAGCCTCCCCCTTAACCAAACCATGAACTTTAAGGCCGACCTGAACGGCAGCGATGGCAATTATATTTACTTTAATCCAGCTCAGTTCTCGCCGCTGCGTACTAACCCGTTTTTAAGTGAAACCCGCCAATCGGATGTTGATTTTGGCTACCGCGATAATTTTTCGCTGACCGGCAAGTATACCATCCCGGCCGGTTATAAGTCTGATGTTTTGCCTAAAAGCACCACTTTAGATATGCCAGACAACAGCATCTCTTTTAAACGTATTGTCGGCGAGCAAAACGGTGCAGTGGTAGTACGCTACGTAGTTGATTTTAAAAAGGTGATTTTTTTTAAAGAGGATTACGACCTGCTGTTTGATTTTTACAAACGCGTACACGAGTTAATGAACGAACAGATTGTACTAAAAAAGGCCTAACCATTAAATGAAAATTGGAACCTACCTGTGCGCTACGCTGCTTTTAGCTGGAAGCTACGCCTGCGCGCAGGATAAAAATATCTATAAAGATTACTACAAGGCCGCTACCATCCCCGATTCGCTGAAGACGGAGGCAAACGCGGTGGTGCGATATACCTCTGACGAGATCACTGTTAAAAGTGCATCGAGCCAGGTAATCAAACATCATATCATTACCACCGTGCTTAATCAAAAAGGCGATAAGGAAGGGCAAATCATCCTGTTTTACAATCGTAAATATGATACCTATAAAGATATCGAGGTTAAAATTTACGATGCCGGCGGTCAGCTGCTGAAAAAGTATAATAAAAACGATATGTACGAGCGTTCGGCCGTGAGTGATGAAACCATCATCACTGATGAGCGACTGATGGCCATGCAGCATACCATTCCCACCTATCCAACCACGGTAGAGATCAGTTACGAGGAAAATATAACCAGCTACACTAATTTAAATCCCTGGATAATTCGCGATGACGCGGAGGTGGCTGTGCAGAACGCCATTTGTACTGTAAATATTAACCCGGCTGTAGGCTTTAGGTACAAGCCCGATAATATTGTTATAGACCCGATAAAGGTCTCGGCTAATAACGTGGATACCTACATCTGGAAGCTGAGCAATTTAAAGGCATCCAAACCCGAAGAAAACACCCTGCGCTGGCAGCGCCAGCAGAAAATTAGCTTCGCTACCAATAATTTTGAGTATTACGGATCGGATGGGACGTTTGACAGCTGGCAAAACTTTGGTAAATGGATCAGCAAGCTTAATGGCGATGCGAATGTTTTGCCGCCGGCACGGGTAGAGGCTATTAAAAAAATGACCGATACCATTAAAAGCGATAAAGATAAAGCGCGTTTTCTGTACAACTATCTGCAAAAAAACATGCGTTACGTTAGCATACAATTGGGCGTAGGTGGTTTAAAGCCCTTCCCGGCTACATATGTAGATCAAAAAAAATACGGCGATTGTAAAGCCCTGGCCAACTATATGAATGCGCTGCTGAAGGCGGTAAATATCCCGTCGTACTACGCTATTATTAACGCAGGCACTAACGCCCAACCTGCCGATCCGCTTTTTCCGGATAATGTATTTAATCACGTTATTTTGTGCGTGCCGTTTAAAAACGATACCACCTGGCTGGAGTGTACCAGTAATACCCAGCCATTTGGCAAATTAGGCACCTTTACCGAAAATCGCCGTGCGCTACTGATCACCGAAGACGGTGGTAAATTAGTTAACACGCCCCGCAGCACGCAGGATGATAACTTTTTTGATACCTATACCCATCTCACCATTAATGCTAATGGAAGCGCAAAGGCTCAATTAAAGTTCCTCTCCACCGGCGAATACCGGGCGATGTACGTGGCGCTTGAGGGCGAGAAGATGGACATGCAAAAAGAGTACCTGCTACGAACGCTGAATATTAAACAACCAATTGCTTTTGATATTAAACCATCGGCAGATAAAAACGGGACTAAGGAGGTTGATATCGATTTACAATACGATAAGTTTTACGATATGAAGGTGGGCGACAAACAGTTTTTTAAACCAGCCGCGTTTGATATCTGGCACGGTACCCTGCCCGAACTGACTAAGCGTAAAGCCGATTTCTATTTCGAGCATCCGATGAAAAAATCGTGCATCACCACTATCGATTTACCTGAAGGGTTCGAGATGGAATCGATGCCGGCAGATGTTAAACTGAAATTCAGCTACGGCAATTACGATGTAAATTATCAGTACGATAAAGTGAAAAACCAGGTAACTACCAAAGCCGTTTTTAAATTGGATAACCAGGTAATACCCGCAGCCAAGTACAACGAGCTACAGCAATACATGGAAGATATTGCCAAATCGCAAAGTAAAAAATTGATTATCAAGCGTAAGGTGTAATACCCATTCGCTCAGTCACTCGTTAAACTAAACCCGCCGCCCTTTCCAAAGGGTGGTGCGGGTTAAATGGCGCTGGATGGATAGGAACGCGATCAGCATCAGGTTAACCATTTGCAGCGGGTGCAGCAACACATTTTTCACTGCGTTTTGCCCTGCTGAGAGCGAGATCATAATCCGGCCAAGGATAATTAAACCTCCCATAAACACAATCAGATTAAGGTTTAATGTAGCTATAACAATCAGCGGTCCGCCCAATAATACCGTCAGGTAAAACAACAGCGAAAGTACATTATAGTTAAATGCCGATAGCAGATTTTTACTTAATCCGTTTAAGGCATCGGGGTAGTTTTTAAAATTACGACTGGTAAATAATTTGTTCGCCAGCAAGGCTTCCCCGTTAAGGGCCGATTGTTTTACCAGGCGCATTATTTCTACATCCTCTACCAGTTTATGCTTCACTTGTTGATGCCAAGTGTTGTTGCGATAATCATCCGCAGTAAATAACATAAACTGCCCGCTTGCTTCGGCAATGTGTTTACTTTTTATCAGGTAAATTAATTGTAACGGAAGCAGATTCAGTAATAAATAATGGGACAGCGGGATGGTGATTTGCTCGCCTGTTGTTTGCATATCGGCATCGGCAAAAAGGCTTAGTAAGCCAAGGTCGCGAATTTGCATGCGGTGCAACGCGCTGTTAATCAGGCCGGGATGCACTTTGGTATCAGCATCTAAAAATAACAGGTAATTCCCGGTGGCCTTTTGCGCTAATTGGTGGCAGGCGTAGTTTTTGCCCAGCCAATCGAGTGGTAGCGTCTCTCCCTTAATTACGGAAAATTTTGGATGATCAGCCGCAAATTCGCTGGAAATAGCAAAGGTGTCGTCGGTTGAATTATCATCTAAAACAATCACTTCGTAATCATGATAATCCTGCTGTTGGATGGATTGCAGTAGTCGTAGAATATCCCCGGCTTCGTTACGGGCGGGGATGAGGATCGAAACTTTGTTATGGTACTGCCGGCCTACGCGGCGCAGCTTAGGATCGGACAGGAAATTGAAAAGGCTTACTACAAACCGCAGGATGATAAAAAAGAAAATTACCGACAGGATGATAAACACCTTTTATTGATTTTGATTGGTTTTGCCGGACGGTGAAACCATCCGCAAACAATAATAATCAAAACCCCGGCACAAAACGCAGCTGCGTGCAATATTTTACAAATAAAATAGCTGCTTTTATTTGATGAGTTAAACAGAAAAGCCGGGAGCAAATACTCCCGGCTTTTCTGTTAATAAACTTGCGCTTTGCAAGCTTTAATCCTTAGTTTTCTATTGCTCACAAAGCAATAATCCCAATAAATTCTTGCTATCCTCATGATCGTTAAATATTAGGTACAAAACGTATGACGTATTTTTACACTTATGGTTTAACCGCAGCAGCTACAGCTGGTTTTGGCTTGTACGATTCAGGATCTAAAGCCTTAGGCGACCAATCTTTAAAAAACTCCATCACCTTGCGTTTGCTGTGACCGTTACCTTCTTCTAAATAAGATGAGTTTTCGGTATGCAAGCGATTGCCTTTAGCATCTAACACCACAAATACCGGGAAGCCAAAACGTTGCGGGTAACCTAAACTGGCCAGGATATCCTCATTTTTTTGCTCAGGGCTCCAGTTAACGTGTACGGCTACGTAGTTATCATCCAGGGCTTTGGTTAAATCGGCATCGCCTTTAACCAGATCGTGAAAGCGCAGGCACCAGATACACCAGTTACCGCCAAACTGCAATAACACGTGCTTATGCTCGGCAGCGGCTTTTTTAACGGCGGCGGCAATTTCAGCTTTAGCATCAGCTTCGGGGTGATATAGTGGGTTTACCTTGGCATCAGCTAAACGGGCTTTAGCTATAGTTACAACTTCAGATTGAGGGGTAGCAGGAGCCGCTGCCGGGGCAGTTGTTTGGGCCTGTACGCCGACTACAATGGCGGTAAATAGCAGTGCAAAAAGATATTTTTTCATAGCGGGTTTCTCTTTAATTAATTCAAATATAGAAGTATAAGGCTATGAAACAAGTCCGGGCCATATTTTTTGACCTTACCCGAACAAACAAAGCCCGGCAACCATAGGCTGCCAGGCTAAAAATAATGCTCCGTAATTGATTTTTTAGTTGACTGATGCCAACAAGTTTTCCTGTGGTTTTAGCCAGGTGTAATCGTCTCTGTAACCGTAATTTGTCGGTTTACTGATCACCTGTTTCATGGCCAGCAGTTTATACACATAATTGCCGGTTTCGCGGTTAAGCTTCATGGCAAAGTAATTGTGCATGTGTCCTTTTTTAATAGCGCGGTGTAATTTTACCGAACCTAAGTTATAGGCTGCGGCAGTCAGCGTCCAGTTGTTAAACTCGCCATACAACTCGCGCAGGTAAATGCAGGCTGCAATGGTTGATTTACGCACGTTAAGGCGTTCGTCAATCCCCCTGCTTCTGGCAACTCTTAAACCATAAGTACGTGCAGTGCCCGGCATAAATTGCCATAGGCCACGTGCCCCCTTGGTTGATGTACCGGATTGTAAACCCGATTCTACCAGTGGGATGTACTTAAAATCTTCAGGGATACCATAAGCCTTTAAAATAGGCTCGATAATGGGAAACAGTTTTGCTGCTTTTCTATGCAAAAGATTTGAACCAATGTGATTGTAGCTATGCTGCCATACAGAGTGTTTCAATTTGCGGGTTACCCGTTTGTTATTTACCGGAATGTTTTCGTCGGCAAAGTTAATGTTGTTATTAACCGGTCTGTAGCTAATAACGGGAGCAATACTTGGTGCATACACAGCACCGATAGTATTAACAGATACTGCTTTTCTCTTGATAGTTGTACTGTAGATAAACAGTTGAGAAACGATAAACAGCACCACAATTACGGAGCACGTAATTAAGTGTTTTTTAATCATTCGTGTTTCTTTAGTGAACAAATAAGCTTAAAAGCTGCCGCAAAGATACGTATATAAATCACAATATCAAACACTTATGAAAAACAGGGTGTTTTAACCCCTTTTTCACGCCCCAAAAACAGAGCTTAACAGCACGAAAAATCAAACATTTACAAGTTTAAAATTGTTTTAAAAAAATAGTAAAAAAGCGTACCTTTACACCCCCGCTGCGAAGCGCGTTAAACAAAACATTATGGTATTTAAAAAACCAGGGAACGGTCGCGAAGACAAATCCAACACATCCGGAAGGCCATCAAAAAACGACGGACCGAAAAAGACAGGTGCATCACCAAGAGGCAAATTCAGTGCCGGTGCACCAGGATCGGACAAACCGGCCGCAGGCCGTGCAAGGAAAAGCTATACCGGCGATTCCTCATCAGACGAAAAGAAATCTTACTCACGCAAACCATCAGGCACAGGCTACGGCCCAGGCGACAGACCTGCGCGTAAAAGCAGCGAAGGTAGTGCCGAGCGCAAGCCTTATGGCAGCCGCAATACCGAAGGTGGCGATAAAAAACCCTACGGTAGCCGCGACGGTAAACCAGCGTACGGGGATAAAAAACCTTACGGAAGCCGCAGCAGCGAAGGTGGCGACAAAAAGCCTTATGGCAGCCGTGACGGTAAACCGGCTTTTGGCGACAGGCCAAAACGTAGCTTTGGCGGCGATGCACCGGGCGATAAAAAATTTAGCAAACCGGGTGCCGGCTTTAAAAAACGCGAGGAGGGCGCTAACGAAACCCCTTTCCGCAAGCGCGAAGAAAGCAATTACGCTAAAAGCCCCGCCCGCGAACGCCGCGAAGAAGACCAGCCAACCCGCATTATGCGCGGTCGTAATAAAAAAGAAGTTAAACCGGCAGATGACGGCCTGATCCGTTTAAACCGTTATATCTCTAATGCAGGGATCTGCTCACGCCGTAAGGCTGATGAACTGATTGTTGCCGGCGTAGTATCGGTAAACGGCGAAGTGATCAACGAACTGGGCTTTAAAGTAGACCCGCGTAAAGATGTGGTACGTTATAATGGCGAGACCCTGAAACGCGAGAAAATGGTTTACGTGTTATTAAATAAACCAAAAGATTATATCACCACTACCGACGACCCTCAGGAGCGTCGCACCGTTATGCAACTGGTTGAAAAAGCCAGCCGCGAGCGTATTTATCCTGTCGGCCGCCTTGACCGTAACACCACCGGGTTATTGCTGATGACCAACGATGGTGATTTGGCAGATAAACTATCACACCCGCGTAACAGCATCACTAAACTTTACCAGGTTGAATTAAATAAAGCCTTAAGTCAGGGCGATATGAACAAGATCGGTTTCGGTTTAGAGTTGGAAGACGGCTTTATTAAGCCGGATATGGTATCGTACGTAGCAGGTGCCAGCAAAAAAGAAATTGGCATCCAAATCCACAGCGGTAAAAACCGTATCGTTCGCCGCATCTTCGAATCATTAGGATACGATGTAGTTAAGCTTGACCGTACCATTTACGCTAACCTTAGCAAAAAAGATCTGCCACGCGGTCGCTGGAGGTTTTTGGAGGAAGAAGAGATTATTCAATTGAAGCACTTAATCAAATAAAACAATAAAGCCTTTGCAAATTGCAAAGGCTTTATTGTTTTATAAAAGGTTGTTATGAATCGTATAGATTTTGAAAATGGAAAATGACATCTAAGATTCCACATGCCGTTCTTTTCCTTGATGAAAAGAATCAAAAATCAAGACAGCAAAATGCTCCCTTTGCCGCATCCCCACAGCTGTGGGGACCCTGCAAATCAGTCAGAACCACAGGGCGGTACCTTCGAGCCCTGCTTCGCACACACAGGCCTTTGCTTCAGCTCGAAGCTAATGCCCTACCCACTACACGGGCCACCATGTTCTGCCCGATTTCATCCGGAAGCCGTTTGCTGTCGAAAGGGAAGCACCGCTGAATAAGAATCATGGATAGCAGTGCAAACTGAGATTACGGCAAATCCGCAGTCACAGGCGCAAATTTCTCGCCGATTTGCTGACGCCACATAGCGTAGTATAGGCCTTTTTGTTCAATCAGTTCCTGGTGCTTACCTGATTCGATGATGCGGCCTTTCTCCAGCACATAAATAGTATCCGAGTGCATAATGGTAGATAAACGGTGAGCAATCAGAATGGTGATATGATCGGTTTGGTCAGATACATCTTTAATCGTCTCGGTAATCTCTTCTTCAGTAATCGAATCTAAAGACGAAGTGGCTTCATCAAACACCAAAATATCCGGCTTACGCAGCAGGGCACGGGCAATAGACAGACGTTGTTTCTCGCCTCCCGATACTTTTACGCCACCCTCGCCAATTACGGTATCCAAACCGTTTGATGCGCGGGCCAGTAAACCCTGGCAAGCTGCACGATGGAGCACATTCATACACTCCTCGTCCGTAGCATCGGGGCGTACAAATAATAAGTTTTCACGGATGGTGCCTGAGAATAGCTGTGTATCTTGGGTTACAAAACCCACACGTTCGCGCAGTTGATCCAAATCTATCTCGTTACTTACCACGCCGTTGTAAGCTATCGCACCTTCCATCGGCTGGTAAAGCCCAACCAATAATTTTACCAAAGTTGTTTTACCCGAACCAGACGGACCAACAAAGGCGATTGTTTTGCCGCTTTGTACTTCAAAACCAATATGGTTTAATGCGTTACGGTTGGCGGTTAAGTGTTTAAAGCTAACATCATTAAACGCCAGCGTTTTCACGCGCTCAATTAACACCGGTTTGGCTGGTTTTTTATCGATAGGGGTGCTCAAAATCCTGTCGAAATTAGCTAAGGAAACCTGTGCTTCGCGCCATGACTGGATGACGTTACCTAACTCCTGCAATGGGTTAAATAAGAAGAATGAATAAAACAGGAACTGGAAATAACTACCCGGCGTTAAAGTGTCCCTGAAGATCAGCATCAGCAAGATCACCACCATTATACTGCGCACCAGGTTTACGGTTGTACCCTGTATAAAACTCATACTACGCACAAACTTTACCTTTTTCAGTTCAAGTTCTAATATTTTGTAGGTGGTTTTATTCAGGCGTTCTATTTCCTGGTTAGCCAAACCAAGACTTTTTACCAACTCGATGTTCCGGAGCGATTCGGTAGTTGATCCCGCTAAAGCAGTAGTTTCGCCAACAATGCTTTTTTGGATTTTTTTGATGCGCTTGCTGAGCGCCGAGCTAACAAAAGCGATAATAGGGATAGCGCCAAAGTAAACCAGCGTAACCTTATAACTAACCGCCAGCGAGTACACAATTACAAAGATCATCCCCACCAAGGATACAAACAGCACGCTGATAAACGAGGTGATAAATTTCTCGCTATCGGTACGTACTTTTTGCAGGATGCCCAAAGTTTCGCCACTGCGCTGATCTTCAAAAACCTGGTAAGGCAGTTCTAATGAGTGCCTTAAACCATCGCTATACATTTGCGCGCCGGTTTTTAATACAATGATATTGGTAAAATAATCCTGAAAGTTTTTGGCGATGCGCGATACCATTGCCGCGCCAACAGCCAGAGCCACCAGTTGCAGCGAACCGTAAAAGCGGTAATCGAAACTGTGAGGTAAATGATCTACCGGGACGATGTATTTATCCATGATGTTTTTGGTGATCATGGGGTCTAACAAAGAGAAGCCGATATTTATAGCAGCAAGCATCAGCGCCAAAGCAACGGTAAGCTTATGCTTTTTTAAGTACGATAGTAAAGTTTTCATGAGGGGGCAAAAATAAAAAAGGGAACGACACAAAGTGCTCATTCCCTTTAATTTGACATTGTGTGTATATTACTACACGGTCATAATATCTTTTTCTTTAGCTTCCATTAACTGATCAACTTTAACAATAAAGCTATCAACCAGTTTCTGTACATCGGCTTCGCCAGATTTCATTTCATCTTCAGATACGCCTTCGCTTTTTAGCTTGCGAATCTTCTCGTTAATATCTTTACGGATATTACGGATGGCCACTTTTCCACTTTCGGCTTCGCCTTTAGCTTTTTTTACCAGGTCGCGGCGGCGCTCTTCTGTCAACGGCGGTACATTGATGCGGATCACTACACCATCGTTTTGAGGATTAACACCTAAGTTGGCTTCCATTATCGCTTTTTCGATAGGGCCTAACATGTTTTTTTCCCAGGGTTGTATTACAATGGTTTTAGCATCTGGCGTGTTTACACTACCTACATTGCTTAGCGGCGTAGCGCTGCCATAGTAATCAACCATAACGCCATCCAGCATTGATGGGCTGGCTTTACCTGCGCGTATTTTATTTAATTCGTTATCGCAGTGGTCCACAGCCTTTTCCATTAAGGCTTTGGCATCAGTCAACTGTTTTTTTACGAGTTCGCTCATGGGGAATTAGTTTTTGCAAAAATAGTAAAAAAGGGGAAAGAGAAAAGAGCTTAAAGGTAAAAGACCAGAGCAAACCTTAAAACTGCATAAACTGGTATACCACCTGGTGCTGGTATACCAAACAGGTATTTACAATATGTACGCAAAGCTTAACCATTATGATGCTGTGATGTTAGTTTATCAACCTCGTAGCCTTTGGCTTTGCAGCGGGCAACAATTTCATCGTACAGTTTTTTATCCATAGTCGGCTTACGACTCATAATGAACAGAAATTTATGATCAGGGTGACCTACAACGGTATAAGAGTAATCGTCGGCGATTTCTATCACCCAGTAATCAACCTTAAACGGCCACAGAAACTGGGCCTGCATTTCGCCATCGCCCTTATCTTCGGTAAACAGTTTAGATTTATAGCTTTTCAGTTCGCCGTCGCCTTTTTTACAGTTGGTTACTACGCTGTAGTTGCCGTCTTTATTTAAAGTATAGCTGGTGGTGGTTTCGCGGCTGCCCTTATCGTACATGGTAGGGATAGAAGCCAACGAATACCATTTGCCGCCAAAGCGGGTAAGGTCTATTTTATCAACCGGCTTATTAACGGGGGCCGTTAATATTACGTAGGCCATGATGAATATTAAACCCAATGTTTTCATACTATAAAAAACGAGATTGTTCCTTGTACGGATTTACTAACGATATTAAAAATAGACTTTTACATCAAACGGAGCTTTTTCTCACGCCAAAACAGCAGCAATTGTATGCCTTATCGTCATTAAATTATAAAGATGACTTGCGCGGGTAATATATTTGTCAGATTGTCATTCAGGGACTTGTGGCAAGTTATTTGAATACTCTATATTTGTTGAACTTTAAATAAAAATATCATGGCTTTAGAAATAACCGATGCAAACTTTGAGGAGCTTGTACTTAAATCTGATAAACCCGTACTGGTAGACTTTTGGGCAGAGTGGTGTGGCCCTTGTAGAATGGTTGGCCCGGTAGTGGAAGAGATTGCAAAAGAATACGATGGCAAAGCTGTTGTAGGTAAAGTAAATGTGGATAACAACCCCGGCATTTCTATGAAATTCGGTATCCGTAACATCCCTGCTTTGCTTTACTTTAACGGTGGCGAAGTTGTTGACAAACAAATTGGCGCAGTACCAAAATCGGTATTAGCTCAGAAATTAGATAAGCAATTAGTAGCATCTGATCTGGATTTTTAATCAGATCATCCGTATAGAAAAAAGACCGCTTCGGGATTACCGGAGCGGTCTTTTTTTGTTGAACAAATTTGTCATTTCGACCATCGGGAGAACTATCTCTTGAACGTAGTGAAAAAATCTTATACGTTATGCTATGCAACGATGCCCATCGTATGTATAAGATTTTTTTCCTCCGGTCAAGAAAGTAGTTCTCTCTATCATTCGAAATGACAAAAGGTGCCCCTTAACTATTTTTCACAATAATGCTTTCAATCACGTTGGCAACGTGTTCGCATTTATCGGTAGTGGTTTCAAGGGCCTGTAAAATCTCGTTGTATTTAATCAGTTCAATGGCGTTCGGCTCTTCAATTAGCAGGGCCGCTACAGCTTTGTTGTAAACCTTATCGGCATAATGCTCTAAGGCTTTTATGGCGTTGATAGAATCGGTAAGCACCTGTACGTTCTTAATCTGCGCTAAAGCAAATACACAGCGTGTTAGTTCAGCACAAATTTCAACTATTAAACCAGCCAGTTCTTTAATAGGCGGGGTAATGCTTGCGGGCTGGTATAAATTAATACGGCGAGATGAGATATTGATGTAGCCGGCAACGGTATCAATCGCCTTTACCAAATCGCACATATCGCTGCGCTCGAAAGGCGAGATAAAAGCCCTGCCCGATTCGGAGAACACCTGACGTGTTAATTCCTGGCTTTTTGCGCGCAAGCGGTTAATGGTGTTATACTGCCCTTTTTGGTCGTCACCGTCGGTTGTGATGGTTTCAAATAACAGATTAGCCATGATGCCGGCATTTTCGGCAGCCTGGTTAAAATGATTTAAGAAAATATCATTTGAGCTGGGGAATGCCGAGCGAAACAAACTTTGTTGCATCATATTTTATACGGTGATAACTGTTGACAAAGCTAATAAGCTAATGTTAATTTAACGTTAACAATTTGAGATAAACACCCCGGTTTAACGTTCTTTTTATCCAAATTGTGTCACAATTTAACTGAGATAAAAAGAAATTTCCCTGGTTAACCATGGCATAAGCGGTTTAATCAAGTTAACAGCACCCTATAAATTCCCCAGCAAACACATTTTATTTGCTCAATACCGCTTTGTAATATTTGGTGTTATGGTCTGATACAAAAACCGTATTCCCGTTAATCCAGAAAAGATAACTCATATACACGGCCGGTGTCGGCTTATATGTTTTGGTAACTTTAAAATGGCCGCCGCTAAATTCTCCTATTTGCAGCAACTGCTTACCTCCTGCTAAATCTGTACCACCAATACTGGCAAATTTTTTCTGGTCGAAGAAAATCGGTAACGAGAACAGGGTATCAATCACGCCGGTATTTTTATCTATCAAATAATAGCGATCTTTTTTTTCTTCCATACAGCGCACTACGGCAATGGGCTCGTTAATAAAATCGCCGATATAAAGGTATAGCTGTGTTGTACTGCTTGGTTTAAAAACAAACATTTTTACCTTGGTTTTAATGGTGATAACGCCATTATCGCCCATAGGGGACCTTGCGGGTGTTGTAAGATAACTTGCAGGCGGATGCTTTGAAAACTCGGCAATGCCAATCGGTTTAAAAACAAGCGGCGCCGCTTGCTGCGCAAAAGCAACAGTAAAACAGCCTAAAAACACAACAAAGAAGAAAACTTTTTTCATGTTATTAACAGGGATATAATTGGCTTCAAAAGTATTTACTTCTTTAATTATTAGCAAGCGCTTATAATCCCATTTCTTTCTTTAAAAACATCCCCGTAAAACTCTCTTTCACCTTACATAAACCTTCAGGTGTGCCGCTGTAGAGGATACGGCCACCGCCGCTTCCGCCTTCGGGACCAAGATCTATCACGTGGTCAACCACCTTAATTACATCCAGGTTATGCTCAATCACCAGTACGGTATTGCCTTTATCAACTAACTGGTTCAATACCCCAAGCAAAACGTTAATATCCTCGAAATGCAAACCGGTTGTAGGCTCATCTAAAATATAAAACGTATTTCCGGTATCTTTTTTAGATAGCTCGGTAGCCAGTTTAACCCGCTGCGCTTCACCACCCGATAAGGTGGTTGATGCCTGTCCTAAACGGATATACCCTAAACCAACATCCAACAATGTTTTTACCTTACGGTAGATGGATGGAATATGCTCGAAGAAAGCCGTAGCATCCTCAATACTCAAATCCAGCACATCGCTGATAGATTTTCCACGGTAGCGAACCTCCAGCGTCTCCCGGTTATACCGGCGACCGCCGCATTCTTCGCATGGTACTTGTACATCGGGTAAAAAGTTCATTTCTATCACCTTCATACCGGCGCCCTGGCAGGTTTCGCAACGGCCGCCTTTTACGTTAAAGCTAAAGCGACCGGGTTTGTAACCCCTGATCTTTGATTCGGGCAGAGCCACAAACAGGTTACGGATATCAGAAAACACGCCTGTATAAGTAGCCGGATTTGACCGCGGCGTACGGCCAATAGGGGTCTGATCAATCTCGATTACCTTATCAATATGCTCCAGTCCTTCTACCTTATCGTAAGGCAACGGAGTTTTCTTGGCGCGGAAAAAATGATGGTTTAATACCGGGTACAGCGTCTCAGTAATCAAACTTGATTTACCACTGCCGGATACACCAGTTACCCCGATCAATTTACCTAACGGAAAATCGACGCTTACTTTTTTCAAGTTATGCCCCGTAGCTTTTTTAAGCGAAAGGGTTTTACCATTACCATCGCGCCGTTTTTTAGGGATGGCAATTTCGCGTTCGCCGTTTAAGTACGATGTGGTGAGCGTGTGCATTTTCATCAGCTCGGCAGGTGTGCCTTCGGCCACAACCTCGCCGCCGTGTACGCCGGCTGCCGGGCCCATGTCAATCACATGGTCGGCCATCAAAATCATGTCTTTATCGTGCTCAACCACCAATACGGTATTGCCCAGATCACGCAGGTTTTGCAGGGCTTTAATCAGGCGGTCGTTATCGCGCTGATGCAGGCCTATGCTCGGCTCATCTAAAATGTACATTACATTCATTAGTTGCGAGCCAATTTGCGTAGCCAAACGGATGCGTTGCGCCTCGCCGCCGGATAGCGTACGGGTGGTACGATCTAAAGTAAGATAACTCAAACCCACATCCAATAAAAAGACAATCCGCGCGCGAATCTCTTTCAGAATCTCCTTAGCAATGGTGTTTTGGCGCTCGTTCAGGCGGTCTTCTAAACCGTTAAACCAATCGCTCAGGTTATTGATATCCATGCTGGCCAGTTCGAAGATATTTTTACTGTCGATCTTAAAGTTCAGCGATTCTTTCTTCAGGCGGGCACCCTCGCAGGTTGGGCAGGTTTTCAGTACACGATAGTTTTCCATATCGTCCATACCTTCTTCGCCGCGACGCTCCTGCTGCTCTTCAAGCATGCGGATGATGCCATCAAAAGTGATCTGGTAGTTTTGTACGTTCCACTTATTGTACTCCACCGCCACGGTAATCATTTCCTGGCTACCGTTTAAGATGATATCCAACGTTTCTTCGGACAGCTTTTCTATCGGGGTGCTCAGCGCAAATTCATACTTTTTGCCCAAAGCCTTCAACACCTGAAAAATCCAGGTATCGCGGTACTCGCCGATGGGAGCAAGGCCACCATTCATAATGCTTAGCTTAGGGTTAGGGATCACCGAGTTTTTATCCACCTCAAAAATATAACCCAACCCGCCGCACTTTTCGCAGGCGCCATAAGGCGAGTTGAACGAGAAGGTGTTAGGCTGAGGTTCATCGTAAGAGATACCCGAAACCGGATCCATCAAATATTTACTGAAGTACGATACATTGTTATCCTTATCGGCAATACGGATAATGCCTTTGGCAATTTTCAGCGCAGCCTGTACCGATGTATATAAGCGTTTGGTATCGTCAGCGGCAATCACCAGCCTATCGACTACGATATCGATATCGTGAATTTTGTAACGGTCGGCCTGCATTTTGGGGGTGATGTCCATAATCTCGCCATCCATCCAAACTTTCAGATAACCTTGCTTACGAATTTGCTCGAATAATTCGCGGTAGTGCCCCTTACGGCCTTTTACCACCGGGGCTAATATGTTAACCGGCTGCCCGTCAAACTTCTCTAACAGGGCACGCATAATCTGGTCTTCGCTCATGCGCTCCATTTTTTCGCCAGTTACGTAGCTGTAGGCATCGCCCGCACGGGCAAAAAGCAAACGCATAAAATCGTAAATCTCGGTAATGGTACCAACGGTAGAGCGTGGATTTTTACTGGTGGTTTTTTGTTCGATAGCGATAACCGGACTCAGGCCCGATACCTTATCTACATCAGGGCGTTCCATGCCCCCCATAAATTGGCGCGAGTAGGCCGAAAAGGTTTCCATATAACGGCGTTGACCTTCGGCATAAATGGTATCAAACGCCAGCGATGATTTCCCGCTGCCACTTAAACCGGTAATTACCACCAGCTGGTTACGCGGAAAAGAAACATCGATATTTTTTAAATTATGTACCCGTGCGCCAAAAACTTCTACTTCGCTTTGTTCGCCCAGGTCAACCGTTTTGTTATCCATATATCAATTTTGAATTATCGGGAGATTGAATTATTGATTTCCGGTAAGCTTACTATCAATAATTTCGCCAATCCGCCAACTGCTCATATTTTTAGCAAAGATAGTTAAAATATGGGTTTGTTTTTTGGCTAAGTCTGTCAGGGTAAGGTTAATATTTTTGCCCGACCCGGTCATGCCGGACTTGTTTCGGCACCCCCACTTGCATGGCGAGAAGCAGGTCTGATCTGCGTGATGAGTTCCCGAAACAAGTTCGGGATGACCGGGCTTTAACTAACCTCAATACTGCCACAAATCCAATTCCCAATCCATCAGTTGTTTTTTAATACGTTCGGCCTCGTAAAGTTTGTCAATACCTTTTTCATAATCTTTAATCCGCTCGTCTTTATTATTCGATATTTTGACAATGTAACTGGTGAACAGTCGCTTCATAAAAGCATCATCAAAACTTAAACCTGTGGCATCGTTATTATTATTGGCAATGGGTTTGGCCGCCAAAATCTTGCGGGCATCGGGAAAATAGATCCAAAACGCAGGGGTATAATCACTAACCAAATTCCCGGCACCTTTTAATTTAATCAGCGGTGCAATGCCGATAATCCTTGGCTCCATTACCGAGCGTTGCTTATCAAACATCCAATCTTCCTTAATGCGGAAACGGACAATGCTGTCGGCGATAATCTCGTTAGCCTGCATTTTACTGCTGATGATATTATTGTTTGCATCACGCGTACTCACTACCGAGCTATCTGCCAACCGGACGAGAGCTTGTGCTGTGGTTAAAGGTTTAGAGAAGGCGTCTCCACCCGGATCGTCGGTTGTTGATTCGGTATCGTAAACGGATAATTTATCGTTTTTAATGGCATCTAACAAAGCATCTATTAACCGGGCCTGTGGTGCGCCCAAATAGGTATTGGCTTTTTCGCGCAGATCAATCTCCCGCCAAACCCGTTTCATAAACGTAACGTCAGCCTCGCGCAGGGGAGCATAGGGTGTAACCCGCGATGTGCTCACGGTTGTTTTATCAAAGTAACCATCGCGCGGGCGGGTTGATTTTGGGGCAGGAACAACAACATCAAGCCGCCTGCGTACATTATACGCCGGCGGTTTCAAAGTGGGTGTTGCTATCGAACTGATTCCTGACTGCCCGCCGATGGTTGTAGCTACGACCGTTCCCGTTGGATGCTGTAATACGGTGACCTGCTTAGATATGGTAAACTTACCCGGCGCGCATTGGCCTTTAATGTAGTTTTTACCATCGTAGTATGATTGGCTCGTCCAGTCGCCGGCAATGGTCATGGTAGATTTTGCCGAGTCGACTACCAACTGTCCCCTGATGTTTTTGAGGCAAAACTTAACGCCGTTTACACAGTTACAACCAATGACGCTGTACTCATCAATACTTACGTTTTTACCCTTAACAGCACCTTTAAACGTTTGCACCACCCAATATTGAGCAGCGGTATAGCGGATACTGCCGCTCAAACTATCGCCTTGCTGAAAGATAGTCATATCGATGGAATACTTCAGGGCCGAAGTAACCTGCGGCATTTCGCCCGTCCACTGGCCCGAAAGATCTTGCCCCCGGCACAGGCCGGGCATTATTAGCATGGCAAAAAGGAGCAGGTATTTCATCAGTGCGGAACAGGTTTATGCAGCGATGAAAATAACGCTTTTATCAGAACATAAGTATTTCACGCGCAAATATTATACCCATTCCAGCGCGCCGATATCAAAGCCCAGACTTAGTGCTTTGGTCAGGAAACGTTTCTTAAATTTAACGGGGATATCAGTCTCGCGCGAGAGCAGCCACAAATAATCACGATTACTGGTAGATACCATGGCGTACTTATAATCGGTATCCATATCTAAAATATTATAAGCAAAGTATACCGGGCGGAAGTACGATACTTTCAGCATCCCCTCATCGGTTGCTCCGGCAAACTTAATCTTACCCTCGGCCGATACCCACTCACGGTTTTTGATATTCCAGGCACGGGTAATCACTTTTACAGTGCCATCGGGGTTAAACGAATAATTCTCAGTTACCTGGTTCAGATTTTTCTCAATCCAGCTGGGCAGGCGGGCAACCTCATACCAGGTACCCAGGTAACGGTGAATATCAAAAGGTTTTATTGCAGTAGCCCCCTTCGGGATATCGCGCGACAGGAATTGATAAGTAAGAGCCGCCGCGCCAATACCCGCAGCCGCAGCAATCAGTAGATTTTCCTTTTTCATTATAGAAAAAGGATTGGGAGCGGGGTTTTGTTTTTGAAGGATGGCTGTTTCTGTTCTACTTGTTTTGGCTAAAGCCTTATCTTGTTGGCTATTATCCCGTTGACTAAGGTCAACGGCAATGAAGACCCAGCACTATCTTTCATTGCCGTTCCATTTATGGGACGGAACACTGGCAAATACGGGTGACTTTAGCCAAACTACACTACTCCCCCAACTCAATCCACACCGGGCAATGATCGCTGGTTTTTTCCCAGCCGCGTACGTGGCGGTCTACTTTAGCAGCTTTAAGCCGGGGCGCAACCTGCGGACTTAATAAAAAATGGTCTATCCGTAAGCCCGCATCCCTGCCGTAGGCATTACGGAAGTAATCGTAAAATGTATAAATCTTTTCATCGGGGTGCAAGGTACGTATAGCATCCGTCCAGCCCTGATCAATCAGGGTTTTAAAAGCCTGCCGGGTTTCTGGGCGAAACAGGGCATCCTCCACCCAACGCTCCGGTTTGTAAACATCCAGGTCGGTGGGCATTACGTTATAATCGCCGCATAAAACCACCGGCAAGCCACGGCTGTATAAGTCGGCAGCGTGCTCGGTCAGCCGTTCAAACCAGCGTAGTTTATAATCAAATTTTGGTCCCGGCGCCGGGTTACCGTTAGGCAGGTAAAGGCAACCGATCACTACGTCATTTACAACCGCTTCTATATAGCGACTATGCTCATCATCCGGATCGCCGGGCAGGCCGCGACGCAGTTCCTGGATCTCGCCTTTGGCTAAAATAGCTACGCCGTTCCAGCTTTTCTGGCCGTGCCAAATGGCATTATAACCCAAATCGTTAATAGCATGTAAGGGAAATTTTTCGTCGGGCGCTTTCAATTCCTGCAGGCAGGCAACATCGGGCGATGTTTCTTCCAGCCAGCGCAACAAAACCGGCAGGCGTCCGTTCACTCCGTTTACGTTATAGGTAGCTATTTTCATTGGATTGATATTTACGGGATGAATTTAGTGATAAATTTATTTGAAAGCGGTGCCCTATGTCCTTATTAAACCCGGCAACAGCGGTAGACAGCTTAGGAAATTGTTAGCCAAGTATTAAATTTCAGACCTTTAAGTAAGTATCAGTTGCTTTCCCGTAAAATAGTTGATACATGAAACTATTTGCAATTCCCTCTATTATATCTTTAGCAAAATATTAATGGAAGAAGTTACAGAACCCGTATCGCGCAAGCTAATTCATCTGGCTAAAATATACCTCAACGTTTTGTCGGGGCGTATTTCGCATTTGGGTATTAACAGGTACTGGTACTTCCTGTCGTTTATACATGCCAACAATGGTTCGCTTACCCAAAAAGCCCTGGGCGAGAAGATGGGCAAGGATAAATCGGCCATGGTAAGCATCATCGATTTTTTAACCGAAAAGGGTTACGTATACCGTGAAGTAAATCCGGCCGATCGCCGCGAACATCTGTTAAAAACTACGCCGAAAGCGATAGATGCCGTACCGCAGATTATAGACACGTTTAACGATATGAACAGCATGGTTGCTGCCGATATAGCCCCTGAAGATTTGGAAACGTTTTACCGGGTGCTGCAAAAAATGGAAGAGAACCTAAAGCCATACGCTACTAAAGAAATTAATATAAAACTGGACCTGAATAAGTAATTACAACATCATATGAAGATCAGATATATTGCATATATCGCAATTGCATTGGTTATAGGCTATTTAGTTTATAGCAAACTTTGGGGCTCGAAAGCCAAGGAAACAGCGGCAGCCAACGGCGGCGGTACCGGCGGAGAAAAAGGCGGTAAAGATGCCAAGGGTGGCAAAGGCGGCAAAAAAGGCGGCCCCATCCCGGTACGGGTAATGATTGTGAAAGACACCACGGTGATCAACAACATCGACGTTACCGGAACTATTGACGCCAACGAAAAGGTAAGCCTGATCAGCCAGACGGCGGGTAATATCACCGGCATCTTTTTTAAAGAGGGTGCAAGAGTAAGCAAAGGCCAGTTGCTGGTTAAAGTTTATAACCAGGATTTACAGGCCTCGCTGTCGCAGATTCAGTACCAGGTAACCCTGGCCAAGCAAATTGAGTATCGTAACAAGGTTTTGTTAGAGAAAGAAGCCATCAGCAAGGAAGAATATGAAACATCGCTAACCAGCTTAAACTCGCTGAATGCGCAGGCCGAGCAAATTAAAGCGCAAATTTCGCGTACCGAAATCCGTGCACCATTTTCGGGCACTATCGGTTTGCGTAATGTGAGTCCGGGTGGTTATTTATCACCTTCTACTTCAATTGCCACGTTGGTGAACATCGACCCGGCTAAACTGACCTTCGCGGTACCTGAGCGTTATTTATCGCTGATTCAGAAAGGTAGCAAAATCAGTTTCAGCGTGGTTTCATCAAGCAAGAAATTCCCGGCTACGGTTTACGCTATCGAGCCATCTATCGATCCTAACTCGCGCACCATCACCGTAAGGGCCGAGGCACCGAACCCGGAAAACTTGCTTACCGCGGGCAGCTTCGCTAAGATCAACCTTACGTTAGATCAGATCCCGAAAACCATTATGGTACCTACCGAAGTGGTAACGCCTGATTTAAAAAGCAGTATTGTTTATGTAGTTAAAAACGGTGTAGCCACACCACGCCAGGTTAAAACAGACCTGCGTACCGATACCAAAATCCAGATTACCGACGGCTTAAAACCGGGCGATAGTTTGATTGTATCGGCCATTATCCAAATGCGCCCTAAAGTGGCTTTAAAAATTACTAAAGTTATTAAGTAAGCAACCATGAGTTTATCCTCAGTAAGTATAAAAAGGCCGGTACTGGCCACCGTATTATCGGTGGTGATTGTGGTATTCGGTATTATCGGGTACTCGTTTCTGGGTGTCCGGGATTTCCCCTCGGTCGATCCGCCGATTATATCCGTAAGCTGTAGCTATTCGGGCGCTAACTCCGATGTAATCGAATCGCAGATTACCGAACCATTAGAGAAAGCCATCAACGGTGTACAGGGCATCCGTAATATCTCGTCGACCAGTTCGGTTGGGAGCAGTAACATTACGGTAGAGTTTAACCTGGATGCCGATTTGGAAACTGCGGCGAACGACGTGCGCGATAAGGTATCGCAAGCACAGCGCCAGTTACCACAGGATATAGATGCGCCGCCGGTAGTAACCAAAGCCGATGCCAACGCCGATCAGATCATCACCCTAACCGTAAGCAGCAGCGAGCGGAATATCAACCAACTGGATGACTATGCTGAAAACGTATTGCTGGAAGGTTTGCAAACTATCCCGGGTGTAAGCTCCATCGGGGTACAGGGGCAGCGCCAGTACGCTATGCGTTTATGGATAGATCCTAATAAGCTATCGTCTTTAGGTTTGGCTGCTACGGATATTACCACTGCGTTATCTAAAGAAAACGTAGAATTACCTGCCGGTAAAATTGAAGGTAACAACACCGAGTTAGCAGTACGTGCCTTAGGTAAGCTGCAAACCGTAAAAGACTTTAACAACCTGATTATCCGAGCCGATAGTAACCGGGTAATTCACTTTAGCGATATTGGCTATGCAACCTTAGGTTCGGCTAATGAGGAAACATCGTTTAAAGAATCAGGCGTACCCATGGTGGCTTTGGCCCTTACCCCGCAGCCCGGCGCTAACTACGTGCAAATTGCCAAAGATTTTTACAAACGCTTAGCCGAGATTAAGAAAGACCTTCCACCGGATATTAAGGCCGATGTAGCGCTGGATAATACCAAATTCATTAACCAGTCTATCACCGAGGTGAAGGAAACCTTGCTGATCTCGTTTATCCTGGTGGTAATTATCATTTACCTGTTCTTCCGCGATTGGCTGATTGCTTTCCGTCCGCTGATAGATATCCCGGTATCGTTAATCGGGGCGTTCTTTATCATGTATGCCTTTGGTTTCTCTATCAACATCTTAACCCTGTTGGGGATAGTTTTAGCCACCGGTTTGGTGGTGGATGACGGGATTGTGGTAACAGAAAACATCTACAAAAAAGTAGAGGACGGGATGGAGATTCGTAAAGCTGCGTTTGAAGGATCGGCCGAGATCTTCTTCGCGGTGGTTTCCACATCCATTACGCTGGCGGCGGTGTTTTTACCTATTGTGTTTTTACAGGGCTTTACCGGGCGCTTATTCCGCGAGTTTGCGGTGGTGGTTGCCGGTGCGGTATTAATTTCAGCATTCGTTTCTCTTTCGCTTACGCCGATGCTGAACGTTAAGCTGATCCGTAAAAATCAAAAGAAATCGAAATTTTACGAGAAAACGGAGCCTTTCTTTCAACGGATGACCAGCGCCTATACCGAAACGCTGACCAACGCTATGAAGTGGAGATGGACATCATGGCCTATCCTGGTAATCTGTTTAATCGCGATTTACGTGATGGTGAAGATTATCCCGGCCGAACTGGCGCCGCTTGATGACCGTAGCGTACTACGTTACCAGGTTACCGCGCCCGAAGGTTCATCGTACGAGTACACGCTGAAGTACATGGATAAGATCTCTCAAATGATTGAGGATTCGGTGCCTGAAAAGAAAGTAAATATCTCTATATCCGCAGCTGGCCGCGGTGGTGCAGGTGCAGTAAACAGCGGTTTTGGCCGGATCGGATTAACAGATCCCGACCAACGCCACCGGTCGCAGGCGCAAATTGCCGATTACTTAACCCAAAAGCTGAAGAAGTTCCCGGATGCCCGAAGCATTATTGTACAGGAACAAACCATAAGCGGGGGTGGTAGCGGTTCGCGGACATCGTTACCGGTGCAGTTTGTACTGCAGAACCAGGATTTTGAAAAGATCCGTAAGATCTTGCCCGACTTTATGGCCGAGGTGCAAAAAAGCAGCATATTGGTTACCCCCGATGTGAACCTTAAATTCACCAAGCCCGAATTAACCATTGTTACCGACCGTGACCGGGCGCGGGATTTGGGCGTAACTGTATCAGACATTGCCCAAACGCTGCAACTGTATTACAGCGCTGGCCGGGCAGATTACTTCCTGATCAATGGTAAGCAATACCAGGTAGTAGCCCAGGTAGATCGTGCCAACCGCGATCAGCCGTTGGATTTGAAATCGGTATTTGTACGCGGCAGCCGGGGTAACCTGGTGCAGTTAGATAACGTGGTGAAAGTATCAGAAGATGCAATTCCGCCATCAATTTTCCACTTTAACCGTTTTAAATCGGCCACTATACAGGCTGGGTTAGCACCGGGTAAAAGTATGAGCGATGGTATTGCCGAAATGAACCGGATAGCCAAATTAAAGCTGGATCAAACCTTCAGTACCGATTTAAGCGGACCATCTCGGGATTATGCCGAATCGGGATCGAACATTGTATTTGCCTTTGCTTTTGCGCTATTGTTGATTTACCTGGTACTGGCTGCACAGTTTGAAAGTTTTATAGATCCGTTTATTGTAATGATGACCGTACCGCTGGCAATAGCCGGGGCGTTCCTTTCGCTTTGGTTGTTTAATCAAACATTAAATATTTTCAGCGAGATTGGGATGATTACCCTGGTGGGTTTGGTAACCAAAAACGGGATCTTGATTGTAGAGTTTGCCAACCAGCGCATGGAACATGGTTTAACAAAATCTGAGGCAGTTATCGAAGCTGCCACTGCCCGTCTGCGCCCTATATTAATGACCAGCTTGGCCGTAGTATTAGGCTCGGTACCTATTGCATTGGCTTTGGGTGCGGGTGCAAAAAGCCGGGTATCGCTGGGTATCGTAATCATCGGCGGGATGTTATTTTCACTAATGCTGACACTGTATGTGATTCCGATGATCTATCAGATGATAGCCGCAAACGAGCGTAAAGACCCGGATGCAGAAGACGAAAACGCAGCAGCCGAACCCAAACAACTGAAACCGAAGGAACCGAAATTGATAGAAAACCTGTAAACGGTATGAAATTTAGCAAGATAACTTTTCTGCTTTTTTTAAGCGCTTCGGTAGCACAGCAGGGCCTGGCTCAAAAAGCCCCCATGCTATCGCTGAAAGATGCTGTTGAAATTGCATTGAAAAACAACTACAACATTAAACTGGCCCAAAATAATAATGCAGTTGCCAAAAATAATGTTACCCCCGGCAATGCCGGCATATTGCCGCAGGTGAGCGCCGATTTAACCACTAACAACAGCAAGCAAACCATCACCCAAACCCGTAGCGATGGTACGGTTAATAACCTGAACGGCATCCGTAACAGCAGCGTAAGCTATGGCCCCAGCTTAAACTGGACCATTTTTGACGGTTTTGCCATGTTTGCCAATTATGATCAGTTAAAACAACTGAACCAGCTGAGCGATGTGCGCCTGCGCGATACCGTACAAAGCACCATGGCCAATGTAATATCAACTTATTACAACCTAATCAATCAGTACGAGCAACTGAAAGCCCTGCACGGTGTAATCGAAATATCGCGTACGCAAACCCGCATTGCCAACGATAAATTTACCGTAGGCCGCGCCTCAAAACTGGAAGTACTAAATGCGCAGGTAAATCTAAATACCGATACTGCCGCGCTGATTACCCAGATGCAGCAAATTAAAAGCAATAAGATCCGGTTAAATCAATTGCTCATCCGCGATTTGCAAACCGATTTTACCGTTGCCGATACTATTGTAGTAGACGAGCGCCTGAAGCTTGGAGATATTATTAACGGCGCGCAAACACAAAACCCAGCTATCCTATCTGCCGAAATAAACAAACGTTTGGCCGATATCAGTCTGCGCCAGGTTCAGTCTACACGTTACCCAACTTTAAGCGTGGGTACGGGTTATACCTGGACTAATAACAAAACGCCGGCCGGCTTTACCCAAACCCAAAATGCGCATGGCTTTAATTACGGCCTAACGGCATCCATTAATATTTTTGATGGCTTTAACCAATGGCGCAAAGAACGTAATGCTAAAATCCAGATTGATAATGCGGGCATCGACGCCAAGCAAATCCGTTTGAATGTGGAAGCGCAGATTAACAACCTGTTTGTAAGCTACCTTTCGGGGATGGAGCTGGTGAAGTTAGGGCAATCGAACGTAACGATTGCCAAACGGAACCTGGATATCTCGTTAGAGAAATATAAGCTGGGAAATATCACCCCGCTGGAGATTCGCGAAGCGCAACGAAACTACCTTGATGCACAGTCAACCTTTTTTTCGGCCCAGTACCAAAGCAAGCTGGCCGAGGTTACTTTGAAGCAAATTACAGGCAGCATTAGCATTGAATAAAAAAAGTAGGTAACAAATATTTTTGTTTTACGTAAAATACTATTTTTGAGGATCAAAAGTATGACCGTTCCCTATAAAATATGCTTGCTCATTGACGATAATTACATTGATAATTTTGTCACGCGCAGGATTTTGGAAAGCGGGAACTTTGCAGAACAAATTATTGTGCGGCAATCACCTGCCGAAGCTATTCAATCGTTACAGGAAGGTACAGTTAAACCCGATGTTATTTTTTTAGACATCAGGATGCCTATGATGAGCGGTTTTGAGTTTTTGCAGGAGTACGATAAACTGGACGAAGGTAAAAAAGGAGCTAAAATTTTTATGCTCTCTTCATCGCTTGATCCTATTGATATTAAACGATCGGGCGAGAACAAATACATCACACAGTTTATCCACAAGCCGCTTACTCAAAAAATACTGGAAGAGCTTAGTGCATGATCTTAGTTGCTGATAGTGGTTCATCTAAAACCGACTGGCTGCTGGATAACCCCGGCGGTGAACCTATGGCCTGTAATACCGATGGCCTTAACCCCTATTTTTTATCGGAAAAAGAAATAATTAAAAAGCTGCAGGACCAGTTGCAGGATTTGCTTGCGATGGCCAACCAGGTTACCGAAATCTATTTCTTCGGCGCGGGCTGCTCCAGTCCCGACAGGCACGAAATCGTTTCGAACGCGCTGAGCGCAGTATTTCCTAAAGCCTATATCAGTGTAGATAGTGATCTTTTAGGTTCGGCCTACGCCACCTGCGGGCATAATAAAGGCATTTGCTGTATATTGGGTACGGGGTCAAATATATCCTACTTTGATGGAGAAGATGTAGCCGAAGGCAAACACGGCCTGGGCTATGTACTGGGTGATGAAGGGTCGGGCAGTTGGCTGGGCAAACAATTGGTAACCGACTTTTTATACGGCACCATGCCGACCGAGATCCACGCTAAGTTTAAAGAAGCTTACCACCTGGACAAAGAAACCGTAATCACCCGCGTGTACCAGCAAATCGGTGGGAACTCTTACCTGGCTTCATTCTCCCGCTTTTTAAGCCGCATTCGTGATACCGCTTACGCGCAGAATATTCTTAGCGCCGCATTTGCTGAGTTTATCGAAACCAATATTAAAAGCTACCCCGAATATCGCCAGCATAACTGCCATTTTGTAGGTTCGATAGCTTACCATTTCGCCGACGAATTAAAGGCCCTTTGCGCCAAAAACCACGTCCACGTCGGTAAAATCATTCCCAAACCCATCCACGAGTTACTGAAGTTTATTTTGGAGCGCAACGCAGCGGTGTAGAATTAATTGATATAAAGATTGTCATTGCGAGGTACGAAGCAATCGCGAACTTTATAGAGTAGCTCTGCTTATCCGCGATTGCTTCGTACCTCGCAATGACAAAATTGCTAAGAATATCTTTATCCTTGCCCAATCAAAACCCCTTCGCCAATTCCGCCTTCTGTAATAGCTTCACACTTTCTACTAGGCGGATAAACTCCGAACGGTAACCGCCCTCATCACTGCCCTTAGCCTGACTGGCTATTTTTATTGCCTGCTCATAGTCAGATTTTCCTTTAAATTCCGAATCGCGCAGCAGCATACCGACTTCGGCTACGGCGGCGGCAAAGCGGTAGTCGGCGGGTTGCTTGTCAAAATCTTTAGGAGTATCTTTTAATACCGTTTCGCTTAGTTTGCTTACCATACCCTGTGGTTCTTTGTAGCGGAATTTAACGGTCAGTAATTCGTCGGATACAGCGATTTTTTTCTCTACCTTCCGATATTTCAGTTCGTCAACATTGCCAGCGTAGTCATCTTTTATCCCTGCGGGGATGATTTCATACAGCGCAGTAACCGTATGGCCCGAACCCATATCGCCGGCATCTGCTTTATCATTATTAAAATCTTCTTTAGGCAGCATGCGGTTTTCATAACCGATTAAGCGGTAAGCCTGCACCTTATTGGGGTTAAATTCTACTTGCAATTTTACATCCTTAGCCACGGTAAACATGGTGCCGCCAAAACCGGCTATCAGTGCTTTATTGGCTTCGGTAACATTGTCAATGTATAAATAGTTACCGTTTGTATTATCAGCCAATGCTTTTAAATCATCATCGTTATTATTGGCTAAACCGTAACCTAAAACCGATAGATCTATGCCGCTTTCCCGCTCTTTGGCTATCAAAGCCTCCGCACTATCTTCACTGCCTATACCGATGTTAAAATCGCCATCGGTAACTAAAATAATCCGGTTATTCCCTTCTTTTTTAAAGTTATCGCGGGCCGTTTTATAAGCCAATTTAATAGCGGCACCACCGGCTACCGATCCGCCTATGCCAAGTTTATCAATAATGTTGTTGATGCTGTCTTTATGATCCCCGCGTGTGGGGAGCAATGCTAAACGCGGGCTACCATTACAAACAACTATCGATACCTTATCCTGCGGACGTAATTGCTCAACCAGCATTTTCAGCGACTGTTTAACCAGCGGTAACTTATTACCCGCGCCGGTAAGATTAATAAGCAAAACCAGGTTAGTGGCTGCCCGGTTTGCCGGGATGCTACGAGCTTTTAAGCCTATACGTAACAGGCGGTGCGTGCTTTCCCAAGGCGCTGCCGAAAGCTCGGTAGTGATGGCAACCGGGTCATTGCCTTTAGGTTCGGGCAGCTGATACTTGAAATAATTAATCATCTCCTCAATCCGCACGGCATCCTTCGGCGGCAACTGCCCGTTGTTAATGTAGTTACGCAGGTTGCCGTACGATGCATTATCCACATCAACCGAGAAGGTGGACAATGGATTATCTCGCGACACCTGGTATTTGTTATCGATAGCGCCGGTGTAATATCCGTCGTTAAAAACAAGGTTTAGTATTTTAGAAGGATCTCCGGATTTAATCCCGGCTTTTGATGCCTGGTCGCCGTAATCATCTATAACCTGTGCTTTTTCAATGATGTCGGCAGGCAAGTTTTTCATAGCCGATCTTACATCGCCACCCGCATAGTCCTTTCCGTTCAGGCGCACTTTGGTAACTGTTTGCCCGTTATGTGTTATGCTGCCATTGGCGCTAACTTCCATGCCTTCCATTTTTTTAAGCAACTCTTCTACGCCGGCATTGCCTTGTACTTTATAGCTGCTGGCCTGATATTCAACCACATCAGTTTTTAAAACCACGCCCGGACTGCCATTAAGGTTTACCGACTGAAGCATCAATGCTTTTGATTGAAGGGTTATTTGGGGCAAGGAGATTTTGCTCTCCGATGGCAGGTTTCTATACTGTTTGGTAAAAGTTTCATACCCAATACTGGAAACTATCAATGTGAATGATGATGTGCTTTTAATATTAGCGAATACGAATATCCCGTTGGTATCGGTTGATTTAGATACGCTGTCGCCACCAATTATTAGTTTAACCACAGCACCGGGAACGCTTTCGCCGGTAACGTCTTTTACCGTCCCGTTGATGGTGCGATAAGCCGCAATTTGCATAAAATTGTGCACCGTCGCCGGTAATTTTTTGGCGAACAGGTTGCCGGTCGCCAACAGGGCAACGAGCAGGAATATTGCTTTTTTCATGATCAGATTGTTTTGAAGGAGTTAAAAATTATCGGTTAATAATCAGGCCTTTATTTGTGCGCAAAATAAAAGTAGCTGCTTCCCCCATACGCCAAATGAAAATGAGATGAAAGCCCCGGTTAATCAGACATCCACCCCGTAATAAAGCGACATTACGATACGCCACATCCCCTCAAAACTAATAAAAACAGAAAAGGCCCTTTATGCCTTGCGCATATCGGGCCTCTCCACCTCACATCAAACAAACATTACTCTACACTGTATTTTTACTCACCCGCCCGATGCTTCGCTGGGGCACCCTCTCTTCGCGTTCCGCGGAAAGAGGGATGTACGGAGCAAAGACTTAATACTTCCTGCCCTCTTTACGCCGAAGGCGAAGAGAGGGCCGACGAGCGAAGCAACGTCGGGGTGAGTCTAATTCTTAGCCAGTTCCGCTTTTGCCATGCTTTTAACACTCTGCATCAGTCGCACAAACTCCGATCGGTAGCCTTCATCGTCGTCGCCTTTGGCGGCTTTGGCAATGCTAATAGCCTGATCGTAAGTGGCGGTATTTTTATATTCCGAATCGCGCAGCAGCATCCCCGCTTCCGCAACTGCGGCGGCGAAACGATAGTCGGCGCTTTGCTTATCGAAGTTTTTAGGGGTATCCATTACGGTTACCTGTTGCATTTTACTTACGTCACCTTGCGGCTGTTTGTAGCGAAATTTAATGGTCAGCATCTCAGCACTTGCCGATGCAGCCGGAGCTTTTTTATCCGTCTTCTGATATTTCAACGCATCTACACTACCGGCATAATCATCTTTTATCCCTGCGGGGATAATCTCATACAGCGCAGTAACCGTATGGCCCGAACCCATATCGCCGGCATCTTTTTTATCGTTATTAAAATCCTCTTTAGCCAGCATGCGGTTTTCGTAACCGATTAAGCGGTAGGCCTGTACCTTGGCCGGATTAAATTCCAGTTGCAGTTTTACATCTTTGGCTACCGTAAACATGGTGCCGCCAAACTCGCTAACCAGGGCTTTATGCGCTTCGGTAATATTATCAATATAAGCGTAGTTGCCGTTGCCTTTATCGGCCAGGGTTTCCATCTTGCTGTCTTTGTAATTACCCATCCCAAAACCCATAATGGATAGATCGACACCGTTTTTACGTTTCTCCGTAATCAGCTCTTCCATACTCTGATCGCTGCTGGCGCCTACGTTAAAATCGCCGTCGGTAGCTAAAACAATTCGCTTATTGCCGCCTTTTTTAAAGTTTTCGGCAGCCACTTTATACGCCAGCATAATTCCTGCGCCGCCTGCTGTCGATCCGCCTGCGCTCAGGTTATCTATAGCCTCATTTATCTTCTCCTTCTCATTGCCCGGGGTAGATGGCAGCACCAATCCGGCCTGACCGGCATATACTACAATGGCCACTTTATCTTGCTTACGCAACTGCTCAACCAGCATTTTCATAGACTGCTTTACCAACGGCAATTTGTTAGCCTGATCCATCGATCCCGATACATCTATCAAAAATACCAGGTTACTTTCGGGTAGTTTATCCATAGGGATTTCTCTCGCTTTCAAGCCGATGCGTAACAGGCGATGATTGGCGTTCCAGGGCGCGGCGGCAAGCTCGGTGGCAATTGCCACCGGCTCGTCACCAACAGGTTTAGGTAATTGATATTTAAAATAATTGATCATCTCCTCAATGCGCACGGCATCTTTCGGAGGCATTTGTCCCTGATTAATAAAGCGGCGTACATTACTGTACGATGCATTGTCCACATCTACCGAGAAGGTAGACAGCGGGTTATCTACCGGGTTTTGATATTTGTTCTCGACAAATTTGTTGTACGATTCATCGGTTGGCGCAGGTGCAGCAGCCAGTCCGCTGATGTTTGCAGAACCATAAAAGCCGGGTGCACCAGTAGCACTTTGAACATTTACCCCGGCAACTTTGCCCTGCAATAACTGTTCAACGTTGGCTACCGGGACATTCTGAACTTCTTTTTCAGTTATAATAGTTGATGCACCGGTGGTTTGCTCGCGGCTGCGGCGCACATAACCTCGTATTACCGGGGCGTTCATCTTTTTATCGCTGCTGCTAACTATCACCTCGTTAAGTTGCCGGGAGCTTGCTACCAAAGCAACATCTATCCGATCTTTCTTCCCTATCTTAACAGACTGTGTATCAAAGCCTACAAAACTAAAGGTAAGCGTCTCTTTACCAGCAGGTACAGTAATGGTATACTTACCGGCGGCATTAGTTTGGGTGCCTAAGTTGGTGCCCACCACTCTTATCGTTATCCCGGGCAGCGGCAAACCGTCATTGTAAGCGGTTACAACCCCGGTTATGGTACGGCTGGCTGTCTGGCTAAACGCCACTACCGCGGCGGCAAAAAGCATCATTGTTAGTAATAAGATCTTTTTCATAATCGTCCTGATTTTTTTGGTAGGATGCAGGGCGGTTTCTGTTTCCATAAAAGTTTTTAAAAATATTTTATGGTGGCGTGGGGCTGTCACCATTTTGGGGTGATTTTATGCTGGGAAAGGAGGCTATGGCAGACAACAACAATTGCCGATTTTAGGAATTTTTGCAGTAGAACAGAGTAGTACAGCAAAATTTACCACAAAAGTGCGTTTCTGTTACGTCAGGGCAGTTTTTGCAAAATCTGGAGTCCGTTTTTTCAAAAAATCGCGGGAAAAAAAATGAAGAAAAAACACGAAAAAATTAACATTTTTGGGGATTTGAAGGCAGAATAACGCGATTTGAAAAAAAACTACATTTTTGATGCCCAGGCTTTTACTGACAGCGTTGCGCCATCACCCGCTTTTTATTTTATTGGTACCTTGGTTGTTTCCATTTGTATCGCTGTCCCAAAACCTTATTTCCATAAACCGTTTTAAAGATTTATTTTGAGCCACGGTAAATGGGCATTTTCTCCTCCAATAAAAAGCACGACGAAACGGCGGACCTTGGTCTGCTGGCACAGTATCGCCGAAGTGGCGACCTGGCCGCGCTGGGCAAACTTTACAAACCCTACATGGGTTTGGTATACGGGGTGTGCCTTAAATATTTAAAGGACGAGGAGTTGTGTAAAGATGCTGTAATGCAGATATTTGAGGAGCTGGTAGCCAAGGCCTCCAAACACGATATCAAGCAGTTTCGGCCCTGGCTTTATGTACTGGCGCGTAACTATTGCCTGATGCAATTACGTTCGGCAAAAAAAATGGATGTAATTAGTATGGATGAGGTTATGGAAAACACCATCTTTCTGCATCCTGAACCTGAAGACAAGGAAGAAACGCTTACCGCGCTTGAACGTTGTATGGAAAAATTGCCCGCCGCCCAAAAGGAAAGCGTAGATTTATTCTACTACAAAGAGAAGTGCTATAAAGAAATTGCCGACGAAACGGGCTATACCTTAAACGAAGTAAAAAGCTATATACAAAACGGCAAACGCAACTTAAAAATTTGCCTCGAAAAAAACGGTGGACGATAAAAAGAAAGACATATCGCAAATCAGGAAGTACCTTAACGGGGAGCTTGATGCCCGCGCCATGCACCAGCTGGAGCGCGAGGCACAGGACGATCCGTTTTTGATGGATGCGATGGATGGCTTTGAAAAATCATCAGCTGCAGATGCTTTTAACTTTGATGAGCTGGACCAACGCCTGGCCGACCGTATTGGCGAAAGCAAGGTGCGTAAGTTATTCCCCTGGAAATATTATGCGGCAGCGGCTTCAGTACTGCTGTTTTTTACCATCGGCTATTTAATGTGGCCTAAGCCTGAAGCCAGTACCCAACAGGTTGCCGATCTGGTTCAGCAAAAAGCAGCCCAGCCCGATCATACCGCCACGCCGACTGATACCATTGTGCCGCCCACACCTGCACAGAACCCAACTATAGCTAAAACTCCTGCCCCGCGTTTTAAAAATGCTTCGCCGGTTACGGCCGATAAACAGACCGATGTGCAACCGGCAGTTAGCCAGGCCGATGTGCGAGTTAACGATTCTACCAACAGACTGGCCGAAGTATCAATCGTCAATCCAAATCAGGCTAAAACCAACGCGCGGGTATTGAGCGCGCCAAATGCCGCCCCGGCCCTGGCAAAAGCGCCGGCCCCGATACCCGATTCTATTAAGCAACAGTATGAACTGGTAGCCAGGCTGGCTCCAAAACCAGTAAACAATTACGGAAATGCTAACCCTGTACGTGGCTTTGTTAGCCCCAAAGCAGATAGTATTAAACTAAACGAAATCGTTATCCCGGGCTTAGCCAAACTGGATCCCAATGCCCTTGCAACTAAAACCGCCGCGCAGCCGCAAACTTTAGATAGCAAAGTGAAGGATGCCGAGGTAAAAACCACCAAAAAAGGGAACGACGCTATGCTGAGTCAGGCTGGTTTAGCTTTAAACCCCAACCTGCGCAACCCTATCAAAAAAGAAACCCAGGCCGAGGCAGATGGTCGCCTTAGCGTGCCAACTAATGGTCAGGCTGCGGCAGATGCTAAAGCAAAGGGCTATGTGGCAAGCCGTCAGGCCAATAATAACGCCGACGAACCAACCGGCACCAACGCCACCTCCGGTTACAGCAAAGTTAAAGCCGATAACATTAAGCAGGCACACCCTAAAATGGGTTGGGATGCTTATAATAAATATCTGAAAGCTAAAGCTATTGGGAGCGAAGGTGCCGTGCGCGTATCTTTCTCGGTTGATGCCAAAGGCCAGTTGGCTGATTTCCGAATCATTAAATCGGTTGACGAGGCTACCGATAAAAAAGCCATCGATCTCATTAAAAATGGACCGGCCTGGTTTGCGGATGTGAGCGGGAAGGTGAAGACGATTGAACTGAAGGTATCCTTCGGTAAAGAATAAGTTAATGCTTTAACGTAGAGTTACGCAGATCCCTGTTTGTTATTTGCTTCGTACCACATGGTACTATCTGCAAAATTGCTGTTGCAAACCGTTCGTGAAAAACCGTCGCTTTCTGTTATTGCCGATTTAATAGTAATTTAAAGCCCTCAAACTTTCTGAACAACTAATGAAAAAACTTTTACTTACAACGGCAGCTTTGTTTGCGGCAGCTGCCACATTTGCCCAGGGCGATATTAAATACACCCTGTCGTTCGCCAACGCGGCGCATCACGAAGCGGAGATCAGCTTAACAGTTAACGCGCTCACTACAGCGCCTTTAAAGGTACGCATGAGCCGCTCATCTGCCGGGCGCTACGCCACGCACGAGTTTGGCAAAAACGTTTATAATGTTAAAGCTTTTGATGGCAGCGGCAAAGCCCTCACCATTAAACAAACCGAGGGCGATGTTTGGGAAGTGCCACAGCATGGCCCAATTGTTAAAGTTACCTACACCCTTTTTGCCAACTGGACAGACGGTACTTACGCCTCTATCGACCCAAGTCACGCCCACCTGAATATGCCTGCCGCTATGATGTGGGCCATTGGGATGGACGCCCGGCCTATCCACTTTAAATTTAGCGATTACGAAAAATACGGCTGGCGTTTTGCCACCCAGCTGAAGCCGGAAGGCACTGCCGGAGCCTACTATGCGCCTAACCTGCAGTACATGATGGACAGCCCAACCGAACTGTCGGATTTTAAACAAGCTGCCTGGAAAGTGAAAAATCCGGATGGTAAAGAGTTAAGCCTGCGTTTGGGCATCCACTCTGATGACAGCCAGGCCACCATAGATAATTTTGCCGGGATGGTTAAAAAGGTGGTATTGGAAGAACAAGCCATTTTTGGCGAACTGCCGGTTTACGATTACGGCGACTACATCTTTTTAGATGATGTTTACCCTACCAACTCGGGCGATGGGATGGAGCACCGCAACTCTACCTGCATTGTGCACCCGGCCGATAAAGTTGAAGGTAACGAGTTACAGTTAATCGGCACTTACGCTCACGAGTATTTCCACAGCTGGAATGTGAAACGCATCCGCCCAAAATCGTTAGAGCCGTTTAACTTCGAACATGCCGATATGAGCAGCGAGCTTTGGTTTGCCGAAGGTTTTACTCAATACTACGGTACGCTGGCACTGGTACGCGCCGGCCTGGTAACGCCCGAAAATTATACCCGCACCGCTGCCGGTTTAATTAACACCGTGCTGACATCGCCCGCGGCTTTGAAATATACGCCTGCGCAAATGAGCCGCTATTCGGTTTTTGCAGATGCCGGTGTATCTATCGATCCGAATAACAATGCCAACGTTTTCACCAGCTATTATACCTACGGAGGCGCTACTGCCCTGGCTTTAGATTTACGCCTGCGCAGCGAATTTAAAATTACGCTGGATGATTATATGACCATGGTTTGGAAAGACCTGGGCAAGGTAATGAAACCTTACACCATCGCCGATTTGCAGGCCGAATTAGCCAAAGTAACCAACGCTAAATTTGCAGCCGACTTTTTTGGCAAATACATTAACGGGATCGAGAAAAACGATTACGCTCCGTTGTTAGATAAAGCCGGAATGGTTTTACGCAAAGCAGCACCGGGCAAAGCCTGGGCAGGTTCTATCGGTGGTTTTGCACAGCGAGGCCGCTCGGGCGAGTCACGTACCACAGGCGCGGCAGGTGTTGCATTAACTAACAGTGTGGCGCAAAACACCCCGTTGTATAAGGCAGGTTTAGATGCTGGTGATACCATGATTAAAGCTGATGGTAAAGATCTGGCCAATGCCACCACCTTACAGGATATCGTTGCAGCTAAAAAACCGGGCGATAAAATTAGCATCACCTATAAAAACCGCACCGGCGAACACGAAACAACTTTAACGCTGGAAGAAAGCCCCGCTTTTGAAGTGGTGACTTACGAAAAAGCAGGTAAAGAATTAAGTAAAGAGCAGGCCGCTTTCCGCAACGCCTGGTTATCAAGCAAAGTAAAATAGTAAACCAACATGATGAAGAAATATATTTTAGCAGGCGCCCTATTAGCCGCCGTTACTGCCGGGTACGCGCAGGATGTAAATAAGCTGATAGATCAGAAAGATGTAGAGCGCATTATCAAAACTTTGGCTGCTGACGATATGCAGGGCCGCGCTACTTTCTCGCCGGGGATTGATAAAGCCGCTACTTTTATAGAAGGCGAGTTTAAAAAAGCCGGCTTGCAACCGCTAACCGGCGAAAAAGGCTTCCGCCAAAATATCCCGCCAATGGTGAAAACCACGGTATTAAAATCGGCATTAACTATTAATGGCGAGGTTATACCTGCAAATAAGTTCTACGCATCGTCAGGCGCTTCGTTCAGTTGGACTGACCTGACTGGTGTAGACATCGTTAAACAAACCGGCATGGGCGGCCGCAGGCAAGGCGGAGGCCCTGCGGGCGATGTGGGCAAAAAAAGGCTGGTATTAATTGATACATCGGCAGCTACGCCTAACCCAAATGCTAACGCTGCCGGTCCTAAAATGTCGTTTGCGGCCATGTTTAAACGTTCGGCCGACCGTGTGGCGGCGGGCGCTATAGGCGCCAAAGCCAGTCCCGATCAAACCATTACCATGTTAGGTAGTTTCGGCGATATTAAAACCATCTCGGCCAGCGCCGAAGTAAAGGTGGAAGATGCACCGTTGTTTAACGTGGCAGCTATGATTCCGGGCAAAAGTAAGCAAGATGAGTTTGTAGTATTCTCGGGCCATTACGATCACCTGGGTATTCAAAAAGGCGCTGCGGATAGCATCTTTAACGGTGCAGATGATGATGCATCAGGCACTACGGCAATGATCTCGTTAGCGAAATATTTCAAAAAAATAGGCGGTAACGAGCGTACACTGATCTTCGTAGCCTTTTGCGCCGAAGAGATTGGCGGTTTTGGCGCACGCCATTTTACCACCACCGTAAATGCTGATAAAGTGGTAGCAATGTTCAATATCGAGATGATTGGTAAGGATTCGAAATTTGGCCCTAACACGGCATTTATCACCGGTTACGAGCGGTCTGATTTTGGCCCTATCCTGCAAAAAAACTTAGAGGGCACCGCCTTTAAATTTTACCCTGATCCGTACCCGGATCAAAACCTGTTTTACCGCAGCGATAACGCCACCCTGGCTCGTTTAGGTGTACCGGCCCACACCATATCAACCGATAAAATCGATATCGACCCGTATTACCACCAGGCTACAGATGAGTATAAAACACTTGATGTAAACAACATCGTATCAACCATCCGTGCTTTGGCGCTGGCCTCGCGCACTATTATTTCAGGCAAAGATACGCCTACAAGGATCCCTAAATTGGAGAGGTAGTTTTAGGTTGTACGTTAAAAAAAGGAGATTGTCAATTTTGGCGGTCTCCTTTTTTTGTGAATAAGGAAAAAAAAGGGGGGGGGGCAGTCAGAGCGTAGTCGAAGAAATGTCACCCTGAGCCTGTCGAAGGGCGGTGCGGAGAGGCCTGCCCGCCACGCTTCGACAATGCTCAGCGTGACAGGCCTTTTCTTGTAGTTCTGAGCGATAGAGCGGAATGACAAACAATTAAGCGCTTAAAACAACGCTTTATAAATCGCCTTAGCCCAGTAATCGCCTAAAATAACGGCGCCTTCCTCGTTAGGGTGAAGGTAGAAGATGCCTTCTTTACCTTCCTCGTGCTGGAAATATTGTTCGGCATGATTTTTAAAAAAAGCGAAAGCTTTGGTATCACCTAAAAACACCTGACCGGGTTTTGTTTTATGATAAGCTTTAACTGTCTCTTTAATTTTCGGGAAATAGCTTTGCAGGCGGGTCAACCCTTCCTGGATATAAATAGCGCCGTTATGCGTGTTAGGGCTGTACCAGGTAGGCTGCTGAATCACCACCTTACATCCCGGGAAATCTTTCAGCAACTGATCGATAATAGCCTGCAGATTGGCCTGGTAATCTTCTTTTGAAACCGGCGCTCCGTGGGTGCCTTTTACCGCGCTGTCATTAGTGCCCAGTATCATAGAGAAAACCAATGTGGCGTTTTGATTGCTGAATGCCCTGGTGGCGGCCTCTACTTTGGGAAAATCGGTATTGGCTGATGGTAAAAAGTCGAGCGTGGTGTGCCCGCTGTAGCCGTTGTTAGAGAACTCCACCATGCCGATCTTCTTTTGCTGTTTCAGGTATTTCACCACCTCGTTTGGCGGGGCCTGGGTTTTCCAGTCTTTTAATCCGGCGCCGTGCGTTATGCTGTTGCCGATGAAAACGATGTTGATGGCCTGCCGGGTGGTATCGGTAGTTGTAGCGAAAGCGTTAATGGTTAACCCGATGAAAGTAATAAGGGTGATGTATGTTTTCTTGTTCATAGTAAAGAAATTATTATTTTATGAAGTGTTTTATAATAACCATGATTTGTTGCAAAGCGTAAAAAGTCGCGCTTCCCCTCTTGAGAGCAGGGCTGTTGCATTCTAATTTATTAATTCGTTCAATCGTTTAATATCGTTAGCTAAAAGTCGTTGTGCTTGCGCCATGTTTTTATAGTT